>JAALOO010000093.1_pt1 | contig 72867 bp, 70 predicted proteins | sample 7257641 | NCBI WGS metagenome assembly JAALOO01 (sample SAMN14085613, study PRJNA598686) | mite metagenome | biome: ENVO:01001000; feature: ENVO:01001002; material: ENVO:01001226; isolation source: single female mite from University of Michigan culture on fish food culture... ...
CGCAAAAAAAGGCTCGCTGTAGTCCTGGCTTGCCAGACTTACCCCCCTGTTTGAGCACTTCTTAGTCTTTTTATGGTCTTTTGAATTTTAAAGTTCTTGTCCGTTGATCTTGGCAAAAATGAAACTTGTAGAGATACCACGCGAATCGGCTCTCTTAAAACAAGTTTAACTATGATTTATAAAAAAGAGTGGAGAAAAAATTGACCAATTTACTATTAAATAAAATTAAAGCTTCTGCTGTTGTTTCAAGTAGCTTAGAGTACTTAAATTTCATATTTTTTTTGCATAAAGTTACTATACATTACAATGGAATCAACAATAGTATTGGAGAGGAAACACGACGTGAATCTTGATAAAGGTGGCTGTGACAAGTGATGAAAGCACAATTAACAACTACTCAACATACAAAATGTACCGACCAGGATCATTAGTTTGGTGATCTTTTAAGATGTGGCTGTACACACTGTTATAGTGCCCAGTGGTATATGCGCAGTCAGAGAAGGTACAGTGATAAGGCCTTAGGTGCTTGTTTAAACAGTGATCCTTCAGTCCCAGTTTCTTAAACAGCATCGAGCAGACTGGACAGTTAAGAAAATCAGTAGAGCTGGCATTGTAGAAGGCAGGGGATGCTAGAAAGCAGTCCACAGTGGCGGTCATATTTTGAGACGAAAGATTAGAGGTGGCAGAGGCGGTGGTTAGAGAAGAGCAGGTGGAGGAGGAAGAGGAGGAGAAAGAAGGGACGCATGTTTGGTTGTTGTTGCTGCTGCTGTTGTTTCTACCAACACCACCAACTGAATCAGAAGAGACATCTAAAGACCGCAACCGTTTTGGATTGCTAGAAGGAGGTGGAAGATGGGAGAGATCCAAATTATGGTCGGACTGGCGTTTTCGAAGGAAATCGTTGATTGATTCAACCACCTCACCTTCCTCCGGTGTATTCTTTTTTTGCTCAGTTGAGCACCCATTCTCATTCAAGCCAATCTTTATGACTTCATGTTCCTCTATCTCTTCTTTTACGTTTATTTGACTTGACATTACTTCAGCGTTGCTGGCTGCTTTCTCACCAGGTCTGTTCACCACTCTGACGTCCTTTCGAATTTGAGCTGCTGTTGTTTCCTTCTCGAAGCCCTCCATGACTTTCTGGTATATGGCCATCGAGTAGAGGGCCACCTCTCCGTCGGCGTTGTCGTTGACGGAGGTGGGCCAGCCTTCTGGCCAAGAATCTGGTTGATGTCGAAACTCAAAAAAGGGCTTTTTTTCTTCATCAAAGAGAAGTAGAACAGTACAGCTGTCTGGTGGTGGGAGTGGGAGGTTGTCTCTGTACTGCGTCCACAGAGCTGCTTTTAGCTTTCTCATGTTGTGAGCTTTCTGGATTTCCTGGGCGGAGGTCAGGTTTGGCTGGTTGTTATTCAGCGAATACAGCTCATTGTGAAGCGTCTTCAGGCACTTCAGTTGATAGGGCAAATTGAGATAGGTGTCCCTCTTAGCTTGGCGACGAGCTAATATCTCTGCAGGATTTAGAGCTGGTTTACCCATCCTATAGCCTTGGTGTTTGATAAGTAAGTAAAACAGTTTGATTATGTTAGAATCTGACAACAGGTCGACCAGACAACAGAATCTGGCTCTGGATACCTTTGAGCAACACAACAGCTGTAGTAGCAGATTTGGATTGAATGACGAATTGTTCAATTCTTGACCTAGTAAAAAGAGTAGATGGAAACTGACAGGGATTCGGAATTTTTTATTCTTAACGGCAATGGTTCCAAATGGTGAGATTCACCAGGTGAGTCATAGAAATCGCCACCTAAAAACTGCCCTGACACAATCGTACCAGTCACGGATGACGTGACGTGACTTGGATTTGCTATGAATGAAAAACCACAACTGTCATCTGTTTGGTCTTAATTGTCCAGATTTACCTTCAAACGAAAACTAAAACTTCTGCACAAAATGATCAAATTGACAAAAGATGACGAGTTTTTATTTACATTTACAGACAATGGTAATGATCGTTTACAAGTGATGATTAGAAGATGCGCTGAAATTAGGTTCAATAAGAAATGATGAAAGAAAGATGTTGATTATCAATGTTTTCCATTACTAAAAAGTCACCTCACAGCTCCTCTTTTACATGCACATCAGTGGTGTGATCTGCTGAAAACTCTACTGGCTGAAAATGATGCTCACCACTGGATGATGTCTCCATTTTACTTCCATTTTCACCCTCTTCCTCCTCATCCTCCCCTTCACTGTGCGGCTGAATGTCCAGGTAGCCATTGAGCAGTGCGATCACCGCTCGAACTTGTTCCTTGCTGAACTTGCCCGGAAACATCATTTCGAGGCGCTGGTCGGTGAGTGGTAGCTGATTCAGTATCATCACAATCTCCTCTTTGCTGAGGCCATAGGGAGGACTCTTCAGCTCAGTGGCAATCAGAGCAGCAGTGTCGCTGTTCAACGTCGGCACGGCAGAGCACTTCTTCGCCAGGTACTGCTGCACGTTGCCCAGCTGCTTGAGGAACTTTTTGTGCTCGTGGCCGTAGTAAATGGACTTGAGGATCGAGGATGAAGATGAGCCATTCTCGCCGCCGTTCTCGAGAAAGCTCTTCAGCTCGACGGAGCTCTCCGTTATGATTTGGAGAGCGCGGTAGTCCGGAACGATGCTGATCTCCTTAAAAGCGGGCTCCTCGCCAGGGGCGGCCATGGCGTTGGGGGCGGAAGGTCTGAAGGTGTGGAAATTCAAAACTGGAAAAGCGGCAACAAAAAAATCTTCCGAAAATGTCCGGCAAACAAATGTAAACAGCACGTGTCGCGTAGGTCTCCATTTTCAACGACAGACGGCGCCTCGGAATAAATTTGAAATAATTTGAACTTCTACTGTCTTTTATTGAAACAAAATCATCACAGATTGAAAAAGGAAAAGCAAAACACTTCAAACTTTGCCTTTGTACACAATACAGAAACTTTTTGTACATTAAAAAACTGAAAGACCTAAAGCACATCATCAGAGAAGAATACAAGAATACAACTGTTTTATTGAATTTGTCTGGTTGTGTTTAGTTGGCATTTAAAAGATGATGCTAAGTAAAGAGAATGTAGTGTAAACACACAACAAGTATGCGTTCAACACCTTACACCTTTAAAAGTAAATACAAAATAGTACAAAAAAACTGCCATGTTCAAAGAATAAAACAAGTCGCTAGTAGTATAAATTATCTGAAAACACAGCTTGAGTGTGTATGACTTGGAGGAGTTGGGGGCATTATAAGCGGGAAAAAAAGAGGGAACAATGACTAAAAAATGAGAAGAGATTTCATGCACAAATACACTCAAAGAAGGGTGTTGCATCTGTCATCAGGCAGGTTGATGGTGTGAAGTGATGGTGATGATGATGATGATGATGGTAGTGCTCAAGTGGTCAAACAACAGAAAAAATGATGATACCACACTTACACGGTGAACACTGCCAACAAAAACCAGGGGGAATTTTTGCTAGAGAAGCTCGCAGCCTTGAGTGTAGCACCGGCGCACCAGTGCGCACAGCCAGCGAAGTGAGAGGGAGACAATCAACTGTGAGGTGGTGACCAGCAGACCGACGGCCCAGTCATGCACCTTGGCCGGGCGAATGGTGCGATTGTCGGTGCCGTCGCCCGAACGCTCCATCCTCGCCTTCACCATCTGCTTGGGCGGCTTCTTCAGGTCGTATGCCAGGCCGATCACCTCGAAGAAGTCAATCAGCAGAGTGGTGATGTTGAAGTTGTAGCGAAAGCCGTGCTCTGAGGCGGAGTAGTCCCAGGGAAAGGTGTGGTGGTAGTTGTGGTAGCCTGAGGTGGTAGTACAAAATAATTAGTTTTTAGGATTGGAACGTTTGGCAAGCTAACCCTCTCCAAAAGCAAGGTACACAACGGAGTTGTTTTCCCGCGGTTCAATGTTCTTGTTGTATGGCCGGTGACCGGACAGGTGGGCGGCGCTGTTTACCAGCCTGTGTAAAAACAGAAAAAAAGTGTAAGCAGAAACCAGAGACATATTGTCAAAGGTAGGTTGTCACTGAAGTTTACCAAGTACAGTGAAGGACGTAGACGTAGCGGAAGCAAACGCAGCCAAGGAAGGCGTAAATTGGCTTCTCGCCCCACAAGTAGTACGGAATGAAAGTGGGAATGAAGCCCCAGATGAGGATGATCAGTGGAATGTAGAAACGTCGCTGAAAACGAACTATCGGGTCAGCCCACAGATCGGAGAGGTCAATCTTTTGACCTAAAAAGGTGGAGAGATAAAATAACATAAAACAAAAAAAGTGGTCAAAAAGAAAATAAAAAGTCTACCGAGGTCGCTGGACAAGTTAGACTACTATCTCATCCTTCCTTTCAACTGCTGTTTGTTTCGGCTCGTTTCATTTTGTAGTCCAGCAGTAATAATAAACAGTAAGCGGACGATGAAATATTAAAAATAATAATGATGATATAAAATGCTCAGTGCCTGACAAGCAAACATTAATTTTTTTCCCTCTTTTCTTCTTGTCTTGCTGATCTCTAAGCACCGTGCACAATTTGTTTGTGCAAAGCGCATATAAAAGCCCGAAATAGCCATTTACCGGGCTGCACTGCACAGTACTGAACCAAACAAATCTCATCGAGTGCACAGTGCTGCTGATGTTGCTCATCTCATTCCAAGCACTTCTTCCTCTTTGTCACTGTCTGTGTAGGGTGAAGGAACAGTTCAAGCCAATTTTTTGCTGTTCAACAGGTGATGCCTCTTGGACAGTAGAGGGACAATTGTGAATGTGTGTGTGCTTTGGCGCAAAAAGTCACCGCCAAAGGGGCAAAGAGTGAAGTGAGCAAGACAAGTGCCACTCTATTATTAGACCCTCTTCTGAGTACACACTGGCGGTTAGCAGCAACGGCAGCAGAAACAACATCAGTCTGGTTGAGCTCAAACTTAAATTCCAGACAATCGATCAATAAATTCGCGGGCAAATGTGATTAAGTGCACCGACTGTCCGAGTACACTGAAGCAGTGAGGCAATAAAAAGGCAGCGCTGCTGTGGCAGAAGCATCTGCACAGATTTGCCCTTAACGTTCATTGAATTTCTCCCGGTAGTAGCCGGAGTGTGTGAGCTTGTCCTAACAATGGTATTTTTCCAGACAGACAGACAGGCAGTTAGACGGTGAAAAGAAGAAAAAAAAGATGTGATGAAATAATAATGGCGACTGGCCGCTGAGGTAATTATAAAAAGAGGATTTTGGCACCTTATGAGGTTGCTTACCTTTTTCCCGTACATCGGGGTGCTTTTTCAGTAGAAGCCATCCCTAAAATAGTATAATTTAATTAGAACACCAAAAGCTGTAAATATCTATTTCAGTACGGTGCTTACCATATGAGCAAAGAAGAACCCTCGTCGAGAGTTGTGCGGGTCGGCATTGGACTCTGAAAATTTGTGGTGCACTCGATGATCACGACACCACTCGTAGATGTCATTTTGCAGAGCCATGGTGTTGGCAAATGCAAGAAGAAGTCTAGAAAAATTTAGTAAAAATGTGAGGTTAAAATGGAATAAATCAAATGCAAAAAGAAGCCTACCTTAGCGGCCATTTAGCCTTGTAGGCTCTGTGACTCCACAATCTGTAAAAAAATGTTTGTGTTTGAGTAATTAGTTGCACTCCCATCAGTATGACAATTATACCTGTGTGCCCCGGCGGTGATGCCGAGCGACGAGGAGAAGAGACCAAAGACAAAGGTGGCCACGCTGGTCTGCCACTTGATGCTGTCGTCGATCATGAAGAGGAACCAGGCGTAGACGGCGGCGATGTGCAGCCCGCCGAGAAGGATGACATTCCGCCAGACGATTTCACTCCACTTGTACGAGTAGACCAGCTCACTACTGTCCACGCCGTGGACGTCCTTTTCGTGCGTTTCCACGGTGTCCAGCTGCAGTTCGTCCTTCTCCTCCATCTCGATTAGATCTTTGTCCGTCAGACTTTGCCCTCTGCTCGCCTCATTTTGCACCACAGTGCGACGTTTTGTCTTCTGTGCCATATCTGTGCGGAGAATTCAGCGGCGGCGGCGACAGGAGCAGAAAGCTCGTGAAGAAAATTTGTAATTTATAATGCAGATTTTTGAGGGAGAAAGGGATTGCAAAACTTGATGGCACAATGTCGTTTGTTGAGGTGTGCAGAGCTAAGAAGGCAAAGGAGGGCGAGAAAGAAAAAAGGAGAAATGAGTGGTCAATCACAATGCTCAATGGTAATGATATGCTAAAAGCAACATTTGTACTGTAAAAAGTTTAAGCTGTGCTCTGTCAGTGTGTTTGTCTGCTTGTGGCTGCAATTGTGTGAGTGAGTGTAACTGCGGAATGGAACACACAAATTAAATAACAGGGAAATGAACGGCAGCAGCAGTAGCAACGGCAAGCAAACACACATCAATACACACAGAAACAGACAGACAGTCCCAGACTACGACTTGGTAGGTCAGATTGTCATCAATTTGGAACTCACATTAAAACGAGAAAGGGAGAAACTATTTTAAAGCAGAGTGATGATCATCACTTTAGATACTGACCAGCACCGGCATCATCACCAGCACTGGACTGCACTAGAAGCTGTGTGTGTGTGAATTGTCGTCACAGTTGCAAACTGGCACTGCTCTTTCTCCCCAGTGCAATCGTATATAACACAAGTTGCAGTTGACGATGTCTAATTGGCGGAGCAGTAGACCGCACTTCTGCTTCTACTTTTATTTGACTTCTTGCTAAACAGACGGTAGTGTCCACCACTTTGAAGAGCACTAAGAATTGACTGTGTGAAAGGCTGCAGTACTTTGCTGCTGTTGTCGCCGGTTAAAATTGTGGACAGGTGAGAAACTGGGAAATTTTTTTTGACTGACGCTGCTCCCTCAGTAGTTGCCGCATGGCGCCACTGCAATTGCTGCTGCTGGTAGTTGTGGTTGTGGTCAACATCAATTAGGGACAGTGAAAAAATGCTAAAAAGATAAAATGCCTGGTGCTTTTTGCAATAACAACGGCAACATCAACATCGGAGACTATTCACTTGAATGCTCTTAGCTTGCCTCCCTCTGTCTTTCTAGCTGATTATCAAGAACTGTCGTCAATCAGACAAATAATGTCCTCTTTGCGTGTTTTCGAGCGCAGTGAAAGTGAACACACAAACACCGTCTAGGAAAATGTGCATTACAGAGCAGGAATGTTTGAAACAGTGTTTTTCTTACAAACTCATAAAAAGAGGGTTATTTGGAGTCACTTAACCAGAAAAAACTGAAATTTTTTTAGCGAAAATTGCCTATTTGATAAGATAAAATTCCAATACTAATGTCTGTTGGTTAAAGTTCAAACAAAATTGATTTTAAGAAACCTTGCCCTAAAGTGTTACTCACAAGTTGATCAAGGTTCATGTTATATTCCAATTCATTTTTAAACAGTATGATGGTCATTTGAAGTTTTCATTTTGACAAATTGGACGTAATCTAACAAGGTCGATTTTTTGCATTTTTACCGACAAACAAGCACGCGATCGGTTCAGTGTGTTTCAAAACAAAACTCAAATTACCATCTTTTCCTTGAGGCCAATTAAGTACTGCTGAGCAGGCTAAAAACAGAAGAAAAAATGATACTCTCAACACAAGGTGAGAAAAGAAAAGTACAAAATGAAAATGAAAACTCTCTTTTAAGCAGCACAAACAATGCCAAAAAGATACTATTTTTGAGCTTATCAAAGGTCATCATAAACACACTGGCGATGATTAGCTGGCAATTAAATTAATTTTGTAAACAACAGTCAATTTTCAAACCAATTTAATGCCGATTGACTGCACTCAGTGGTTTGAGGAAGCAATGAAGTAATCAACAGTTGGTTGTAGGGATAAAACCAGAATCAGCTGCTAACCAATTGCTGAACAAAACGACAAGCCTTCTTTTTGCAAAAGTCGACGTCGCCGTTTATCGTCCGTTTAGAAACAAACCTGCACTTGTTGAAAAACAGTGTTTGTTTATTTTCCACAATCACACACAGAAGAATGACTGAAAAAACGGAGAAAGAGCGCACAAGAGGGGACAATTGCCGATTTGGCCTTAGTCGCCGACTTTTCGATAGACTTCAGTGAATGGCACAGTGCTAAATTGTGGTGGTGGTGATGGTGATGGCGGTGGATTTGCTTCACTGCTATTCTCTGTCTTTTTACCTCACTGTGGAACAATTAACAACAGTAGTGGACAGCAGCGGCAACAAACGAAGTCTAAGGCCACCGAGGACATGTCGTGAACTGTCTACTTCAATGCTGCTTAACATGCACACAGTGAGTGCACACAGTAGTAGTAATAATTGTAATAACGGACTGGCTAAGAGGAAAAAAGTGCGCTTAAGAACATTATTATTGACGGTCACTCACAGTTCAGTGTTCAGTTCAGCATGCAGTAGGGATGGTGAAAATGGTAGTGCTTCAAAGAATAGTGATAAACGAGATGAGATAATAAAAAGGTTGATAAACTTTAGCAGAAAACAACTACTTCAACCGAAGCAGTGAAAAGGTTGTTCCATTCTGAAGTCAGCCTGGAGAATGCCGGTGGCAAATATATAGATGGTGGTGCCCTTCTTTGTAAATGATTATATTTGGTTTGACTTTGAAGAAGAAAAAGAAGAAAAACTAAAAGACTTTACCGACACACATGTCAGTGAGAGGAGAGAAGTCCATTGTACAGAACGGGGCGCAAAATTGCCGCCTGTCAGACAGCCACTGTTCAAGAGGCATCGCTTTTCGAGTGAAGCAATTTTGTTTTCTACCGACAGAAAAACAGTAGACATGAGGAGCTACAGTGGTTTCAATTGGACCTGTTGTTGTTGCTGCTGCTGGACTGATGCCTAGTATTGATAGACACAGCAACTATCAACTGCGAGAAATAGAAAAAACATAAAGTATAAAATCAGCGTCCTTTGGCGTCAAATTGGTCGTCCTCGATTATTTACGACTGCGTATGTGTCGGGCGTTTGAAGATGCCATGTTTATTACAGGCTGAAACTGATGTCTAAAGGGGAAGCAGTAGTAATAACATACATGATGCAACCACAAGGCGAAAACTTCAATGATAATGAAAAACTGCTGTATAAAGACTGTTTGAGACCTAGGATAAGCAAAGAAGGTATAAAGAGCATTGAAATGTCCAGAGATCACTCAGCATCTCAATTGCAAGAATTGTATTTTTTAAAGAACAAGCATCACTTGTCATCCCATTTTAAACAATGTTCCCTATTTTCACCAAAGAATAGGTGACAGAAACATTACACACATGCTCAAAAGTGACAGTTAGCTGGTTAAAGGAGTGAGAGTGAAAATCACTTACAGAAAGTAGACGATGAAGTGGGAGATGATGTTGATGATGATGAAGTTAGTGACGATGATGAGTTTGGAAGACAAAAAGTATGCTAGTTTTCTGTCACTGTCAGTGATAGTGTGCGTGCATGTGTGTGATGGCAATAGATGGAAATCAGATGAGGCAGATGAAAAAGCAGATGAGGTGAGTATGGCAACGACCACGGCAGCTTGCTGACTGACTGACTGACTGATTTTTCGGTCAGCAGCAGAAGCGAGAGCAAGAGGATGCGGAGGATGTGTGCCTGCTCTTAAATAACCAAACAGGTTGCTTGTATTCTTCTCTTGAACAGAGCTCAGAGCAAACCCGAGCTTCGGAAGAGGAGAAGAAAAAGGAAGAGAGAGAGAGCAAAAGGAAACCGAACAGACAGACTGCAAAGCTGCCGAAAGACTGCCGCTGAGTTTGAGTTTAAGCATCAGTTGCACCACGCCACCATGCACCTTCTCCTTCTTCCTCTTGTCTTTGTGGAAGACAACAACGATGAAAACTTCTTGGCCGACCACTACCACCACCACGACCAACTCAGTGACTCACTCATTCACTGACTCTTTGCACTCTTTCACTCCTTGTCCCGCAGTGGACAGGCACTACAAAACACACACACTCACACACGTTTCACTACTTGTCCTAGTTTCTCGCCGCCTGCCTGCTCGCCTGCGCCCGTCGATGTCTTCAAATCAAGTTCCAAGTATCTTGGGCACTGTTCTCTCCTTCTCTCGGCGCCTCTCGACACACACACACTGTTAGGCAGACAATTCAATGTCCGCTCTCCTCTTTGAGTTGAGTGTCCAACTAAAAATACCGCTTGCCATCGAGGTAGCACATTCAAGAGCAGAAGCAGCAGCAGCAGTGGATGCAGACGATATCGCAGCAACGGATAACAGTGCTGGCTGTGATACCGTTGCTGCTGCTGCTGTTGCTGGCCTCCTTTCGACGCATCTTCTCGTTTCTTCTCTTTTCTTTTTTTGTCTTTTAGCGAATCTTCAGCATTATCTGCGACCAATGGCGGCCGAAATGAAACATTGAAGACACACAATGCAACTGATATTTTCTGGAGCCTCTTCTGGAAGGTGAATGCCATCATCATCAAACTGCGGAAGTTTGTACAGTTTACTCCAATACAAAACAAAAAATTAGTTTTTTCACCAAGATGCAGATGTGTGATGTAATTAAAATGCAGTGCCTTACTGTCTAACAGCTTGACAGTGACACTTGTGCCCAAGGGGCAACTCATCAATTAAAAGGAGACTGACGATGTGCTAGCCTGAACTACTGTTGGCAATGATGTACATAAAAGTTAGGTATAGCACTTTCAATCAGTGGGCATTGTGCATTTTACTTTTCATAATTTAATCATTGATTTTTTATTTTTCTAAAATGTTAAGTACAGGGAACACAAACTTTTTATTTGCTGAATTAGGTTACAGCCTTCTAGAAATAAAAGAAGTAAAGGATACTACCGCTGGTGCTAGTGTACCATCACTGACCACAAATATTATTAGCAACACTGATGAGACAAAAATTAAAAAAATAAAAAAAGAGGGACCACTTGTTCTTAGAGCACAAACACACACACACACACGAACAGACACAATTAGTTTGTGTGCAGCGTTAACGATAGCAGCCTGGCAGTAACAGTCTAGCAAGTGCAATTAACGGACGATGCAGAAGAAGAAGAAGAGACCATCAGCGGCCAATCGTGAGGTCATTCGAACTGCATTCAAAACAGCAACAGCAGCATCAGCAACAGAAACGGCAATTCCTTCTCTGTTTTATTGAATAGAGAAGGAAAATGATGAAAAGTACTCGTGTGAATTAGCATTACGCAATGCACCTCAGTGCACAGTGTAAAGTGCAAGAGTGGAGGAGTTTGCTGCCGCTGCTGTCATTGAAACTGCACTTTAATTAGTGGGAAGGGACTGTGTGACATTGCCATGGCTCATCGATAGAGTGATTTCAATGACTTTTTACAGTGAAAAGAGCCTTGTCGCAGAGAAGCAGTCAATGATCAGTTTGCAGCAATTGATGCTAAGGAAAAGAAATATAAACTACTGCAATGCACTGGAGAATAGTTTCAAATGTTTTTAAAAAATAAATGTAACGTTTGAAAAAAGGTTACGCCATTCGATATTTTATCTCAAGGAAAGGGAGACTGCCCTTTCTATAGTTTATTCATCTCAGCAGCAACCCTAAACAAGGTTGGCTAATTTGATTGCTATCGTCACCACCATAATCATCACCGCCCATAAAGCACATAAATAAATCATTCGCTAAACACAAAGACTGTTGGCACTTCTTGTCACTTCGAGTTTTTCCTTTACAACACAAAATAAACCATTTTATACAAATTACTAAAAGATTGAGCAAAACCTGTAAACCAATGAATAACTTCATCTGCACACAACAGCTTTGTTTGCCTCGGTTAGCACCGATCAAATACAGGTAGACCGCATTTAAACGTGCTAAAACGTTTTTCTTCTTTTAGCAAGTCTAAAACCACTGAAAAAGAAAAACAAGCAAACAGAAAAAAGGCATACGTCAAGTGCAAATTTAAAACTTGACTAAACTGCTATAGAAAATTGGCCAAATGCAAATTGGGAAATTGGGAAATTTTCCCTGAATGATTCACTGAGCAGGGGAGAAAAGGGAAAGGAAGAGGGGAGACGGGTGCAATGGTCAGATGAGATGCATCGATAAGTCACTGATGGATTATGCTAGCAAGTGAGTCTGTGTAAGTGTGTAGGTATGTAAAAATGTGTTCTCCTCCTGTTTGCTTATGTTCGTGCCGCTCGACGACAAACAAAAAGAGTAAAAAAACGGTGATGGTAGTGATGGTGGTGGTGGTGGTGGTGAAGGTGGTGCCTCGACACGGTGGCTGAAAGTGACAGACGGGCAGAAAGTACTAAAGAGTAAAGGAAAAGATGAGAAAAGGTCGTTGAAGCGTGAAGGCTGCTTCAGCCGTCATCTTTGCCGCCAAGAGTGACCATAATAATTTCAACTGCTGCTGTTGTTTGCAGGTATCTGCTCAAGTCGACATCTGTTGATGCCGATTGGTAACTGTGGTGGTAAGAAAAGAAGAGAAAGAAGATAAATTAAGAAAGACGAAGTTAGGTGACTGCAACAGCAGCCTTTGATTGCAGTGCTCATTAAGCTTCTGCTCATTACGCCTCAGAACTTAATTGCAATTAACAGTGACAATTAACAAGTTTTGCTAAGGTGAAGTTCATTACTGTGAGAGAGAAAACGAAGAAAGCGAGAAAAATGATCTTGAGCGTGTAGAGAGCAAACATCAGCAACTACTTGGTGGCAATAACCTTGCTAGTGAACTTCAAATGCTCATCGCAGATGACAATGAGCTATGAAGAGGACAAAAAAGAAGAAGAAGTGACCGGTCATAATGGTAAGAAAGGCTACTCATCTATTCAATTAGCTAAAAAAGCTCATCTTCTCTTCTGTTATAACACGTATCACAGCAAGATTTGCAAATATAAATTAAATAATTACAATCCTGAACAAAGTGAGAGAACCCCCACTAGAAACACTCACAGAACGACCTTGTCTGCCCGTTTGCAGCAGACTGCACAGCACTTGAAAGAGTGTAATGTCCACGTGAGCAGCCATGATCTTCAGAGACATCTCAATGGCAGACTGAGAGATTAAAACTGTGAAGAGAGGCTCTCTTTCATTTAGCTTAGTTTGCAGTGGACAGTAGCAATTATTACCACCAAGCTCAAGGAAAGATGTTGCTGAATGACGGCGAAGAAGAAGAAGAAGAAGAAGAAGAAGAAGACAGTCCACTGATGTGGAGGACGTGCTCACTGGAGGACTACTACGGTCAAGAGAATGAGAAATGAGCAGGATACGCTCAGAAGCAACAACAGCAGAAACAGAAGAAGTACCACCACAATCTTTGCTACTGCTTCAAATCGTTTATGAATCAAATCGTTGCATCCCCACTTTTTCTAGCTCTCTCACTCTCTCGCACTTTCTCGCCTACACGTCTCAAATTAGCGGCTCAACATTGCCAGGCACACATCGAATCGAACGTGTGTGTGTAGAGTATGGAGACAATGCGAATGATGGTAGCAGGAAGGCAGCAGTGCTAGTGCTGCCTTCCTGCTGCTTTCGAATGCACTGAAAACAGAAGTCTTTCTTCAAAGGAGTGCCATACTGGGCAGTAGCAGCATCGGCAGGAGTACCGCAGCCGTATTGATTGCCACAGCAGGTGACATCAACAGCCTCACTGCACTGGTGACCTCCCCCTCTCAGCAACCATTGGGCAGCCATTTACGAGCATCAGAAGCAGAAGTCGAGCGAGTGCAATCGAATGACTGAATGAGTGACTAGCTGACTTTTTTCTTGCTGGCCACCCTTCCCTTTCTCAAATTTGGTCATTCTCCGAGTGGTGCGCAACCACCACTACACACTTACACACTTACAGCATTCTTCACTTTTCCACATCATCAGTTTCACTTAACATTTGTGTGCACACAAACATCTTGTACAAAGAATTTCCGTCTTTCTCTGTGTATTTTTTTCAAATTATCATAATGGGCAGGTTTCGCGAGAAAGCCAATTTTTGCTGGGCTATTGTAGCCATTCTTTTCGGTAAGTTTTTTTTGCATTTGTTGACTGTTTTTGCTCAATTAGCTCACATTCTCAACTTCAGCCCTTCAACTGCCGTACAATGCTTCCGACGATTGCGGTCGCTCTGGACGTCAGTGCAGCCTTCGAGTGGTGGCGCCGTGCCCAGCTCGAATCTGCCGTCCCACAGAGACGGTCGTCCACCAGGAGATTCGTCACCTCTCTCCAGCACACTCTCCACTAGTCCATCGAGAGGAGGTGCACCAACGAACGGTAACCTCGAGTATCAGCAAGGCACATCACGTCGAGAAGGTGGTACACCGTCCCCCTCCTCCTCCTCCTCCTGCAGTGGTGACAAAGACCTTTGAAAAGATCGTCCAACACCCGGTTCCTATTGTACAGCAGCACGTAGAAACCAGCGCCATCGTTCAAGAGCACGTACCCATTGTGCAACAAACAGTAGAGAAGATCGTTCAGGCGCCGGTGGTCGTCCAGCAGAAGGTGGAGCGAATCGTACAGGAGCCCATCATTCAGCAGCACGTCCACCAAGAGGTGATTGAGGTGCACAAAATCCCGCCACCGATCGTCTCAGTGCGCATCACCGCCTGCCCCGAGGGCCACTACCTCTCCGCCGATGGGACGCACTGCAAGCACATCGACTGCGAACGAGGCTTTGAGTTTAGCGACACACTGCTGAGATGCGTGGACACGGACGAGTGTCGCGTGCCGACCGCCTGTCTTCGCGACGAGCAGTGCATCAACACCTACGGCTCGTACACCTGTCGGAAGATCTGCACTCAGGCGGGCTATCGACTAGACGAACTGACCAACAGCTGTCAGGACGTGAATGAGTGCCTGGTAGGTCTGCACACCTGTGGGCCGCAGCAGAACTGCTTCAACACACCGGGCTCCTTCCGCTGTGAGTGCCCCACCGGATACCGAATCGATGGTCCACTGTGCATTGGTAAGTGAAGAAAGTTTTTTGTTTTCAGACTAGATTTTTAAACCTAAATCAATGCAGACATTGACGAGTGCAAGGAGTCGCATGAGCACCTCTGTCCGTATGACACCTCCTTTTGCGTGAACACCGGTGGCTCCTTCTTCTGCCAGTGCAAGAAAGGCTTTGAAAAGGACTTTACCGGTCGCTGCGCGGACGTCAACGAGTGCTCGCTGAACAATGGCGGCTGTTCGCAGCTGTGCAACAACAACTTTGGCTCCTACACCTGTGGCTGCAATAAGGGCTACAAGCTGAGCGCCGATGGACACACCTGTGTTGGTAGGTGCTATTTGTTTTTTGTTCAATTTTGAGGCTTACCACTTTTCGCACTTTTAGACATCGATGAGTGCAGCATCTACAGCGAATCGGGCATTTGCTCTCCGCAAACCTCAACCTGCGAGAATGTGCCCGGCTCGTATCGGTGTCGTTGTAAGAAGGGTTTCCGAGATGATGGCACCGGAAAGAACTGCCTTGACGTAGACGAGTGCACAGAGAGCACTAATCTATGTGAGCAGAAGTGCCTCAACACCTACGGCTCTTACAAATGTGCCTGCAAACGAGGCTATCGATTGGTAAGAGCAGCAGTGTACAAGAGTAAACAAAAAAACTAAACATTTTCCTATGCAGGTTGATGAGTTCCGTTGCGAAGACATCAACGAGTGCTACACTGGTGAGCTGATCAATTCCATTGCCTTCAGTCGCTTCCGACACAATGAGGAGGAGGGTCACCCAAAGCTGTGCCAAGGTGAGAATGTGTTGGCTTTGTTTTGGTGTTGAGGAGATCGTATTGGCAGCTATCAATAACGACGGCTCAACAATAACATCGCAAATGTATAATTTTCTTGTTCTCACGACAGGCACCTGCCACAACACCGCCGGTAGCTACCACTGCACGTGCCCACATGGCTACAACCTGGTGCACAATCACCATTGCGTGGGTAGGTGACTTCACTTTCAATTGCCATTCGCCAAGGACAAATGCCACCAAATACTAAAATGAATTACAACTTTTTTCAGACATTGACGAGTGCAGAGAACATGGATACTGCAGAGGCTCTAATCGTAAGTGTATTCAGTAGTAATTGAGTAAAAAGATGTCTTCAATGTTATCTTTTCATAGAAACTTGCGTCAACATTGGCGGCTCTTTCCGCTGCATCGAGGACCGCTGTCCACCTGGTTACCATCGAGATGGAACGTAAGTTTGAAGTTTAAAACTAAAATCAATCTAACAGCTTAACCACAAAACAACCCTAGGCAATGCAAGTACAGTGACAAGTTGGTTTATGCAGAGATCTGCGATGATCCCACTGAAACGTGCGACATTGACCGCATCATCTGCTACTCTTACGCGTACATTGCTTTCCGCTCAAAGATGATCAAAAACGAGGCGAGCAACAAGGGAAAAGCTGAGGGCCATGACTTTTTCACCTTTGTCGTACCAGTTGATCCGCCCATAGTGGTGGACTTCAAACTACGTCTGGTCACTGTCAAGTCGCCACGAGCCGCCGTTCAGCCGGCAAGGAAGGAGGACTTTACGATGAAACGGACGAGAGACAATGAAGTCCGATTGGCCATTCTCTCACCGCTTGAAGGGCCGCAAGATATTGAACTGGAGATTGAGGCAAAAATGTACAAGAATGGTTTGCAGATTGGCAAAAATCTCGCCATTGTCACTGTGTTCATTTCTGAGTATGAGTTTTAGGTGTGTGAAAAAAGATAGAACGGAAAGTGAAAATGAGCCAGTTTTGTAAACTGGTCATTTTAACCACACATTGTGCCATAACCAAAGAGATGTCAAGTGTTTACATCTACGGTTGTAACATACGTATTAGTTAAAATAAAAGCAGCTTTGATTTAAAAATGTGACTTAATAATTATACAAAATGTATAAAAAACTGAAAGTTGCAAAACTTTAAAATTAAGAAATAGCAATTTAGGTTGCTGACCAGACATTGTTTGGTACTGATGACACACGCAACGACGTTTCCCATCACCTGATCACAGTAACCATTGTTCTCAGGTGACTGTGCCATTAGTAAAGACTCTCAATTGGGTGATTATCAAGTTTTAAAACGACATTAATTAGTGTTTGTCTTTTTGCTTTTTTTTGGTTAATCTCAATGTCGTTTTAGTGCTAATAATAATACCACACTGATGCCGCAAAAAAGTGATAAGTGCCAAGTTATCAAAGAAGATGAAAAAAAAGTTGGCACCTGAAAAAAACTTAAGCTAACAATAAGCTTTTAATGACTTGCGACAATGAACTTGCTTTGGTGCCTAAAAAAAGACAACATAAAAGAAAAAGATTAAGTATCTGATTTGGAAAAGGAGATAATGCCTGAGCTGAAGCCAGTCAGCCAACAACAGACAACAACAAAAGTCTCTGTTGTTTGTGTGAAACCGGCGACAAATATTAATATTAAATTCACGGCCTTGACACTAAAATTAGCGCTGAGAGAACAAAAACTTGGCAACAGTAACAGGTGCCCATTGTGTCGGTCTTCTCCCTTCGGAAACGGTAAATGTCATTGCGGATGCGGCGCGATCAGATGATTTTAGCCTGCTTGGAGGAGCGGGAGACAAATAAAAGTAGCATTTGCAGCAGATTTTTTTCTTACAGACGACAATAGAGAGACTGAACAAAGATACTGCAGTTTCCCCCGGACGCACGGATCAGCAAGTTTGGTGCGGTTAGAGTGATACAGAGTCGTACAGAGTCCAAAGGAGAAAGACTGACTGGACTGTCACTCAGAAGTTTTTCTTCATCTTATTTTCAAATCTAAAGAAAGGGAATGGGGGATGACGCCATATTTGATTGCGTAATGAGAACAGTAACGTGAGGTTGTGGTAGTTGTTGTTGATGATGGTGCTGCATAAGACGATCACCGATGGGCCAAAAGTGTGTGTGCTTGTTTGCGGTACATGTACAGCGCTGGTGCGTTGCTGATGCTCTTGATTAGCGGCCATCATCGATGTCACCTCGTTCTTTCTCTCATCAGCAACAGACGTGACGGCGAGCGCGCGACGTACGAACGCCAGAAGACAGACACAGTCGATTTCACTGTCCTCTGCTGATTACACACACTGACGCCCTCTCACCGGAATGGATTCTCTCTTTCTCTTTCCTCAGTGAATCCACTCTGTCATCATCCGATTGTGTGATTTCAAACTAGACTTCTATTAATAACCGATTTTAGCTGACTGCCTGACTGATCATCACTTTTGCGGTTTTACGCTCTCTTTCTTATTCATTCTGCAGTTTTGAGTGTTTACAAATTTAAAATGTAGTAAACTGTGCAGTTTTAAAACTTTTTTAGATAATAATAAAGCTAAAACTGAGAAAAAGTAGTGCACAAGTTTTTTTATGTTACTGGTAAAGTGCTTTTTAACTAGACCGAAAAAGATTCCACTCTAGTTGCTTGCTAGAAGAGCTACACATTTAGAAAGGGCACAAATAAAAACAAAACAAAGATTTGTACGTCTGCGGGCATACAGCTGATAAAGCAGATGAACAAGAAGAACATACAGCTGTGCTAGTTTAGCTGTGCCATAGTGTTGCTGTTTGTTGTGTAAGTGCCACTGAACACGTAATGAACATTGTCAGCAGTTTATACTGTGTGCCCTTAATCCTCTAGAGCAAGTCTAAGTGTAATCCACCTAAAAACATCTCAAAAGAGTTCACCTGTACATGATGGGATTTTATTGGAAGAGCAATGTGCTCCATTTCAGCATAAACACCAGCGACAGCAACTGCAACGCAGGAAATGGTCCACAGGGATAAAGAAAAGTGACAGCTACTGATACCAAGCAAATAAAACGTCTTATCAATCATTCGGCGTTTGTTTATTATCCGCTCAACTGAGCAGCTGTCTCCCCCTTTGCATTGCTGATAACGGATCACCATCATCAGCACCAGCGAAGCGTGATTTTTTAGCTGAAAAAAACCTCCACTTTCGTACACAACAAAACTGTTGCATCTGCTGCCGTTGCCTAGCTAATCGATGGCGGCAGTGGTGACAATTGGCACAGACGACAGCAACTAAAGATGACTGCTGTTCGATGTCACGCACTTGTATGTGTATGTACAGTTCACCAAAAGTACCAACAGCAGTACCGATCAAAACACAGTCAAATGCCTTGCAAACACTTTCACACTTTCACTTCACACTTTCTGCTACTGAACAACCAGCAACCGGTGAAGGGGAACAGAAGCAGCTGCAGCAGCAACAAAAAGTGGATTGAGCACAGTAGTAGGCAGACAAAGATTGAGTAGCCGGCAAAACCAGAGGCGCGGCAGTGGCAGCAACAGCAAAAGAGGGGATAGGACTGCAACCAACGACGGAGATCACCACCACCACCGACGACACACTGGCGCCGTTTATAAATACGTGGGAGGCAGGAAGAGCACCACTACGACGACGACGGCAGCAGCAGCAGAACAGACAGACAAAGAGGCACCAACCAGCAATGTGCTTCCATCAACCAGAGAGAACAGACTGATTCACGGCTGATTCTTTATAAAAATAGTCAACTGCTTTTGCTGTGGCTGCAAATTCACTACAACCACCATCACCTCACTCACGCATTCATTCATTTACGACCTTTGATAACTAGTTGCACATTTTGTAGAAACACAACAAAATCATCCACTGAATTATTCGAACCAATTTCCATCGATAACAACAATGCCAATTTCCAATCAACGATGAAGGTCCTTCACCACTTCCACCACCACAACCATCATTACCATCGCCACCAATTGCATTGAATGTTATCATTTCTCTTTCATATTTGAACAATTATACTGTATTATTGTATTGTGGCGCGTGCCATACTCATCTTTTGCCCTCTTCACTCCTCGTTCTCTTGTCTGCCAACTGATTGAATCGCATGCAGCTCTACTCGTTGCTGCCAGCAGGGAAAAAAGAAAATAAAAATAAAAGGGATCTGCAGGCTGCACTGTGTGTTGCCTATCTACTGGTGCAGCAGGAAAACTAGATGAGCCTCAATTCAATGCCAACCTAGTCGTCAGCTGAGAACAGTGGCAGTGGTGTGCAATACACAAAGTAGTTCAAAACCAACAATTCATTGCCACTCTTTATTTTCACCTTTTCATCTCGACAAGTTTCCGACTACTTCGACTAAAACAGAAACTATGAGTGCCACCTCTGGACAGTACCAGACGGTCTGTCTGACCACACTAGAGTACGCCGTAAAGGGCGCATTGGTCAGCACGCACTGCCCTTCCTGTGGACTACGTCTGGTCATTCAAAATGATAGTTTTGGTAATTTGCAACAATTGTTTCCTTTGTCTTAAACTATGTCTCACGTGCTACAGCAAACATTTTTTGCGCGTCTACCTGTACGCACTTCTGATTAATCTGCAGATTAGCGTTAAGCTGTTAGCACCAGTGCGTTTTGTTGTTATCCAGTGTAGAGGCACTATTGCACTACTTCCTATTAATTTTTGTTTTTTTCCAGCATCTAATCGAGTGGTTTCAGTGTCACTGCTGCTTGGCATGAGCCTGATCATTGGCTACCATCTGGGTTCTCATGGCCACGGTTGGATTAGTCATCTGTCGAATAAAGTGCTGAAAGCGCTCGGCTTCCGTCGAGACAAGGGATCACCGAACCATCAAAACTCGCCTTCTTCCTCCTCTTCTTCACCCTCAACAAGAGGACGGCCAGATGGGCGTTCAACTGAATATTCACAAACAAACTCCTCTCTTCAGAAGAAAAAGTATTCCAGTCTAGAGAATGGTTACCAGCGCCAGCTGTCCTTCAATAACAGCGACGAGGAACTGATGTACGAGGATGAGATGGAGACGAGAATGTCCGATCTAACCTGTGATTCAGCCATTGACGTCAATTACAACTTCACTGGCTACGATGGCACTCTTTCAGAGGACGACATTGACGAGCAGCTGATGGAGATCTTCAACTACGACCATCTGTACGGGGAGCTGTACAATAGTGGTGGCAGCAAACCCTCGTCATCTTTGGCCAACTCGCCCACTACACCAGAACGAAAGAATGGAGGAGAAGGGGACGATGGTGATGACAGCATAAGAAGAGGCAGGTTCCGCACGGGCACTGTTGACCGCATCGACCAGGTATTGCAACAGGTGGACGACATCAAGCGGTCCATTGTGGAGATTGACGACGAGCTCTACCAGATTGCCGGAGCTACGTACGCCAACTTTAACCCCAACTTCCTCTCGCTGACTAATGCAATAGACGAGGAGTACGATGACCTGCTCTTTGATGAGGCGAGCAGTCAGCGGGCAGCCAGCGAGGACAGAAATAGCAGCCTGAGCAGACAGAGTAGCACAGCAAGTGCTTTAGCTTCACCAGCCTCCAACCAGCATGGCCATCTGGACAGTGTCAACAATGGACAGCTGTTGACAGGCAGAACGGCAAAGACAACAACAACATCATCATCATCAAATGCAAGAAGACATCGACAGACTGATTCAGATGCACAATCACACGCTTCACTCTCCTCACTTGACCTTGACGGCAACGGCGGTGGCGGCGGTCTGCAGCTCGAGTGGGACTTTGACTTTGAACCAGGCAACTACGAGTACTACGATTCAAGTGCATCGGCTTCTAAAGCCGCTCAAACAGAGTTCAACGGAGTGGGAGATCAAACGGCACAGCGACGGGGGGCAAGTCCGCTGAAGGAGAAGCTTTCCTCTGCGGCCAGCGGTCTTGAGTTGCCAATGACTGATGAACAGAAACTGAAGAATATGCACGACCTCCTTGATGAGGCAAAACGAATGGGGTTGCTTAACAATATCATTGATGCACTTGCTCCTTCTAAGGATAAGTATAAAACAGTTCGAAAAGGAGAAGAAAAAAATGAAAAAGTGAGGAAAAGCGTGCCCATTTGAAATGCTTCCTAGCTCCATTCTTCTGTCTGATCTCATAAACTAACTGATTTTATTCATTTGACTCACTATGACGACTTTATAGGAGTTTTTCTGAATCAAAATCAAATTACCAGAACCGTGGACACTGAAAAACTTATTTGTGTACATCTAGCACAATCATATGTGATAATGAGTGTGCCATAAAAATTGTCCCACCGCCACCAGCTTCAGTTAACTGTTTATAACATTATTAATTCTAGTCACACACCTCAATAGTGATAATTACCCACTGTAATGAGTTGAAGGGGTGCAAGATATAATTGTTTCAATTTCACTTATTTTTTGTCAACTAAACCCAAATCACAACTCATTGAACTCAATTGCAATGTACCACAATGTCAACACTTGCACTTGTACTTACACCCAACAACGTCAATGGAAAACTTTGCCAAAAAATCGTTGTGCAAACTATCAAACTTTTTTGTAACTTTACTTTAAATTGTGAGCAATCAGTTGAGGATGCAGCCCCACGTAAGCAAGTGGTGATCAGTTTATAATAAGAGTGCATCTATGGAATTGCTAATCGAGGATGAGTGTTGATTACCGTTCACACGAGCAAAGGTGTGAAGGTAGAATGCGCTAAAAAATGTGTGTTGATAAGTCGGCCAAACTGTTCTTAGTCGGAGAGAGTCGCATCAAAGAGCATTGCCGCTATGATTGTGTGTTTGATTGATCATATCCGATTGCCAACATGAGTAGTGGAGTAGTTGTTGCACTTGTTACCACTGCTAAGTGCGACATCGTCAACCAGTAGATATTTGAGAGGATTAAAAATCGTGTAAACGGTCAGAAGTATCACTACAACTGGCGACATTGAGGATGACGATCAACAGGACAACACGTTTTCTTTTTACCTTTTTTCTAGCACTGCTGCAGTTTGCTCAGTGTCAGGTAAACATTGAAGTGTACGATGCAAAGATTTTTGCAAGAAAAATTGCCCACAGGGTCTACCATCCAAATGACTACCCGAATGAAAGTAAGGTGCTAAAGTGAACACACTAAAACTTGTGTTCCTTTTTCTTGTTTTGACACATCGTTTTCTTTATTTTTAGAGCCAGTCATAGTCAATGTGAGTCTTTACTTGGATCACTTTGGTCCTTATGATGAAACAAAATCGGTAAATATTTGTAATGTAAAAAATAGATAACTAAACATGCTTTAAAAGGAGTTTTCAATGGCACTTCAAGTGCACTTTAACTGGTTTGATGAACGTTTGGCGGCCAACTCTTCAGAAATCAGCAACAGTGCCAACTTTAATACGGCGGCCATTCAAATGCTGAACATTTGGCGTCCGTCAATCTACTTTTCCAACCCAAATTTGCCCAGTGCAGGACTGCTTAGCGAGAAGTCTAGCGGTCAGATAATGGGCAGGATTATGGCTAGTGGACGAGTGCACCTGGTCAAACGGTAAAATAAACACACTACTTTATCATTTTATCAATTTCACAATAAAACAGCACAACTATGACTGGCTCCTGCAAAGTTAACATCAAGCTCTATCCGGTGGACGTGCAGCAGTGCAGCATTCAACTCGAGTCAAGTTAGTGTTTTTTGTGCAATTTACACAACAAAAATTTTTATTCCTTCTAAATCTACTTCAGGTATCAACGACAATCAGCTAAGTCTACAGTGGGCTAAACTGCCCGGCTCCAAAGATTTGGTGTTTAGTGATGACTTCAAGCTAGGCAACTTTGAGTTGATCGATCACAATCTCTTTGGCCAGCGTGTCAGCTACCAGAATGTGGGTCCGTTTAGTCGGTTAAAGGTGATGTTCACGCTGCGCCGTCAACTAGGCTACTACCTCATTGAAGTGTACCTTCCCTCTGCCCTCTTTGTCATCTCATCGTGGACAGCCTTCTGGGTAGACATCCCCGCTGCACCGGCTCGTGTTGCTCTGGTCCTCACAACGATGCTCTCTCACGGTAAGTGAATGGCAAACTCAACATGCATCAATCACCTATCATCATCTATTTGCCTTAAACCAGTGACCAGCTCAAAGTCAGTCCACGATAAAACGCCCCGCATCTCCTATGTCCATTCGCTGGACATTTGGAACATTGTCTGCACAAGTAAGTGCTGCCAACTTTTTTGAACTATTTGAAAAATGACACAACAATCATTTAGTGTTCATCTTTGCCGCCGTCGTCGAGTACGCGCTGGTTAACTACTTTTTCCACAAACCCGATCGAGTGGAGCGAAAGAACAAGGAGCGCACTGTGCCGCCAAACTCTCCCTCCACCAGCAAGCAGAGTGGAGAGCTGACCGGCGGTGATGAGCGTCGTTTCAGCATGTGCAGCGCTGAAACTCAGCCAAACACCAGCCGCTCAGCAAAGGAGTCGCCGGTGGGTCGACTGTGGAACAAGGCTCTAAAGTTGGCTGTGCCGCCATTTGAGATGGTCAAGCCGAGAAGGAGGGCACTGAAAATTGACCGCCTTTCTCGCATCTTCTTTCCGCTCACTTTTCTTCTTTTCAACATTCTCTACTGGAGCGTTCTCCTTCACTACTCATACCGAAATAATCCGCTCAACGATTGATCTACTTTATTGTCAAATTGTTCTGAAATATAAAAAGCTCAAATTAACAATAAAAACATTGTTTTAGAACTCATTTTTAGAAGAGAAGCGCTGAGTGAGAGTGAACACAAGCATACGTAGTCCAGACTGACTTAGTTGGCAAAGAGTAGCTGCTTATATACACAAACAGGCGACGTAACTTCGAACTTCTCAAAGCCACGTCGCTAGCGGCCTATGGGCCGCTACTGAAGTTCTAAAGTTTTAAACAATAAAAGACGGTACAACTTTTTTATCGCTGATTCACATTTCCAGAAAGCAAACCCTCCTTCTTTTTTGCTTTATCCTCATCAACCATGTCCAACGTGGACCTTGATAACGGGCAACTGGTGGTCACTTTAGCACCTAAGGAAGGCAGCATTGTGGAGACCACATCGATTATTCTCTTAGTGGTCGTCTTTGCAGCCGTCATTATAGCCCTCTTGGTCTACTACTTCTGCATCAGAGAGACAGAGGAGGAGGCATCGGCAGTGGCAGGCAGTAGTTCACTGCAGACAGTTAAAATTGGTGGTAGTGGTGGCAAAGCTCGTAGCTCTACGCGAATCTCTTCCAAGGCACAAAGCAGTCAGCAAGGTGCTGGTCTTCGAGCAGTGTCCAGTCGACAGATGGGCAAGCAAGCAAGCAAGGCAGTCCTTTCCCAGGCCAGTTTCCGCACTCCAAAGCAGCAGCACCAACAACTGCCTTCTCCAAAGGGCAAAGCCAAGTCTATACACATGCAGCCACCGCCGCCCTCTATGCTCGACAACCGCTTTGGCAAGATGAGCTCCAAGATTCTCCTTGACGTGGACCTCGATCAGCCGAGCAAAGATGACATTGACGTGAAGTCGTACTTTGATCAGGTGGCCAGCAAGCAGCATGAAAAGGAAGACAGGTCAAAGCAGAACAAGAGCAGGGCTTCAAATGCCAAGAGCAAAGCCTCCAATGCCAAGAGCAAAGCCTCCAAGGCCCTAAGCAAGACTGTTGCAGGCGGCGTAAATCGTCGCAAATCAAAGTCTGCTGCTGGTAAAAGTGCTGCTGGAAAAGGCCAACTGAAAACGCGTTCTAAAACCGTTGTTGGACATAGCAGCAAACTTGGCAAAAAGACAAAAAGCAGGGCCAAAAAATAATAGCTAAGAGGAAGAAGCTGTCATCACACTACCAGACTCAGTTCTGAATGCTGATTCATCAGCTGAATTATACTCATTTATTTGTCATTACATTATCATAAACTATATTTAGTGTTCATTCTTTGTGCAGTCTTTTAGTCATGTTGAGTACCTCCTCGCCGAACTGACTGTACTAATTGAATTAGCACTGCAAGATTAAGAAAGCGGACAAATCGGTCACCTTCTTCTCCTTCTCAATTGTCCGGCACTTCTATGAAGTAATCAGTCACTCAGTCAGTCATCGTCTTTCATCGGCTTTGCTATTATTATCCTCATTTAATGACGATACGGAATTGAAATTGAATGAACAATGACCACCATCAACTGTTGTTGTTGCTGCAACTACTGTGTTACACCGCCGATGCTGACCGACATTATAAATAGACAGCCACTGGACTAGACGATCGATTGATTGGCAGTGGCACAGATGAACATGCACACAGAATTACTGTCAATAACTGTCTTGCCCTGTCTGTCTGGGTGGCAACAACGACCGGTAAATCAAAGCCCTCTCGCTCTCTCTCTCTCTCTCTTTTCTGACCAGTACTAATAATGTTAATTAATTGTCGGCAGGTGCTCGGGAAGGTAGTGCCGCTTGTCCACTTGTAAAAATAGAAAGCGATAACAAGCAGAGAACAGAGTCGGCTCTGCAGCAGCAACAGCATCAACATAAGGTCAGATTGATGTGTCTGTCTGAGTACTCTTTAGCATTATGGCCCACTTTGGGGGAGAGACGATGTCCTCAATGGTACAGCAGAGTGAGTATGTGTGTCCAATGACAGATCGCCGGTCGGCATCGTCTGCTGCTGCTGCTGCTGGAGACTGAGACCGTGTCTTATCACCGCCAAGGAGTAGATCATTGCCGATTAGTCGATTAGAAACGAGACACTGTGAGAAGAGTGAACTTGGCCAGCAACTTGAACGAAGGTAGCAGCAGCAGCAGCAGCGACTGCGCTCAGTTTGCAATTCAACATCAGCACCGTTCTCCTTCTCTCAATCTTCTCTTTCTCTTTCTCTCTGCACTCTGCTTGCAACTTTCTGCCAAAAGAGCAGAATGCAATCTTTGCCGTTTTTGTGAGCAACATGTGTCTGATGCTAATATTCACTCTCAGTAAGACTCTGCACTGACTGAAGCACTATCACCAGCACAAAACGCTTTTTCTCTCTTTCACTTCACAGTTTTCAAAAAATCTTTTTTCACTTTTTTTGTACGCAAAATTTTTCGATTTTCATTTTTTTGTTTTGCATCACAAAAGCTTTCACTCAACTTGTTTCCTTTATTCTTTTGTGAACGTGTTTGTGTGACAGTTTATCACACGCACTCTCAGTCATGCCCTGATGATGCCAATAGTGATGCCATTCCGCCAAAATATGTACCTCAACAAGAGATTAAGTCAATCTAAAAATGATGAAAGGGATGTTTTTAAAAAGTTTCATCAAAAAGCCTACAAACCACCTTTAAAGTCAACAGTGATCTTTCTTCACCTAATCACCTTCTGGTCAGTTCTTCTTTCGGTTTCTTCGTACGAAATATGGAGCGTCTACTTTGATGATACGGTAAGCAAACAAGCAGTCAACTTTAGGACAGTCACAAAATTAGCACTTCTTCATTTTGCATGCAAATTAATGCCTTGTTGCGCACACATTTTCCTCCAGATGCCGTCTATCAGAGAGATCAGCAAGGACAGCAGCAGAACGAGGCGACAGCTCTTTGAAGTGCCCTTCTCCCAAACGAGACACATCTTTGAGGTAGGCAGAAAGATTGCACGGGGTATTTTGAGTGAATTTGTAAAACACACACACTTTTTGCCGTAGATTGCCACGTACATCAATGAGACAAGTGGACTCGCAATTCGCCGCATGGAGATCAGCCTCTGTGAGCGACTTGGAGAGGAGTCGACCAACAGTAGAGCTAGCATGTTGCCCACCGGAGCGACAGTGGTCAGCCCAAAGGACAACCTGGCCACCTTCAGCTGTCTGCAACGACTGGCCACGCAGCAGACAGGACAGGACAGCCCGGGCACTCCTCAGCAGTCGCTGGCTAATCGCACACTCCTCAGATATCCCCAAGAGGTAGACTGCTCTAGATTTCCCTGCTCCCCTTGTTGTTATCAGTGCCTGTTTATTAGCATACCACTTACCTGTGTTGTATCTCAATTGCTACCACCTCCCAAAACAGGTAGGACTTTCACTGGTGCCGCAGGCAGCCGTCCTGCTGACAGTGGAGTACACCACCGCCGAGTACCACTTGCTGGGCGACAATTCAGGTTTTGAGCTCTACCTGGCGGACCAGCCGGTGGCCATTGAAGCGGGGGTTCTCGTTGTAGGCCAGGCGCCTGACCACCGATTCATTATACCTCCTGGGGTCAGTGAGTGGACGACCAAGGGCACCTGTCCACGGTCCTGTTTCTACAATGATGTAAGTTTTGAAAATCATCTTTTTCTTTGCCTTTCAAACATTTTTTTATCAGCAAGCAATGGAGCAGGATGATCTCTCCATTGTGGCCATTTTCCCCGGCACTGACCACCGGTCTCTGGAAGAGATGACACTGCAGATTAGCTCACCAGACGGCTCCAAGGCGAAGATCTTTGCCTGGGGTGGCGATACTTCAGTGGACATCAGCGGGCAGCCACCCAGCTTCAGGAGAGGAGCAGAAGAGCTGGAGTTGATGTGCTCATATGGCTCCTCAAATCAAACTCTGCTTGGTGGTTTTGACGATGCGACAAGAAACAACACCGAGAACTGCCTCGTCTGGTTGCACTACTACCCAAAAGTTGAACAACCACAGCTGGATGGCTGCTTCTCCAGCTACTCAGCCGCCACTATCATGTCGCTGCTGGACATCAGTGAACTGAATGCGACCTTAACTCCGTAAGTTCAAAAGCTAAAAGAGGGAAAGAGTTTGAGCACATAATATTTACATTAGACTGTTGCCTCCTGCTACGACAACAATCGCTAATCAGTACACACATATAAACACACACTCACACTCATACTATTTTAATACCAAAATCGTGCAGAAACGTCGGCCTCGATCTGAACATCGAAGGACAGTCGCTGGCAGAGTTCGTCGCTGAGAAGGACCGATCAGGGGCATGGGACCGAGGAAAGCTGATGAGGTCAAAGTACAGTGCCGCAAATGGACGATCGGTGCCGCAGTGCGGATGGACGTGGGCGGCTGCCGCCGCTGCCTCACACACGCCAATGGACACTGATCTGCGCCGAAGACGACGGAGAAGGCGGAGGAGACGGTAGAGAAGAAGAGGAGAAGATGAGATAATTATGTGAAGGTGAAGATGAAGATGCTACAGTTGATGAGGCTGAGCAGGCGATGAAGGTAATGAAGTGTTGACTGTGCAATCAACTCTAAACTGCCAATTACTGCTATTGATTTAAGAAAAATTAAAATAAAAAGAGAAAACGCATCGGCATGCTCATCTTTTTCATTTTTTCCTCTCACTCCTTTTGTTGACTATCAGCCAAGTGTTTACTGAAGCTAAATACAATTAAACTAAACTAATTAAGGCGCTGAGCAGCATGCAAAATCTGCAGGCGTGCATCGGTGCAGTCGATTGAGACGAGCAGGCGACGATGCTGGCGCTGTAGGCTTCTTGGTAGTGCATCCTAGATGTAAAGAGTAACTCTAGACAAGGACAACACGAACATAAACAAACACATCAACAACTGTCTACAGCAGCTGTACATCGGAGAAAAAGACAGACAGTGCAATCGACCGAGTACACAGTGCCAATGGCAGCAGCAGCTACACGAGTGCAGACGAAGCCAATTTCTCCACTTCCTAATGATCATCACACTGCTGATCACTCGAGTACCTGCTTTTTCTGTTTTTTGCTGCTCAGTTAGCGCGGGTGGCAACTCCTTGGTGTTTCTACTGCTGCAAACTTGCCAACTACTACTATTTGTTCAGGTACAATGCGAATTAGACAGGTTGGTGCAAAGCTGCCTCTCGGGCACTACCATTCTTCAAAGAGGAGAAAGGCAAAGCTGTTTTTGTGGGCAGACACTTCCTTTCTTCATTGCCAACTCTTTAAGCATTCAGTAAAGGAGACACACATTTTGATTGGCTTTAATCACTTCAGCAATTGAAAGTGACAGATAGCTGCGCCAAAGCTGCCGCAGATCACTTCTCTGGCACCGACTTATCGAGCTGGATGATGCCGCTGATGGTGTTGTGTAGCACACTTGGCATTAAATTGGCCCTTGCTACTGATCTGCTCTTGATTTGATTGCCAGCGTGCGACACCGGAGAATGCCAGTGGCTGGTAGTTTTTATATCGCCTGACCATCTTTCTTTTTTCATTGTACAAATTGTTCTCGTGTCTAACCAATGCGTGGGAGAAAAACACATGTGCTGTTGTGCCAGTCATCACTGAAAAACGCTGAGCTGTAAACGTCCGTAGACAACTCTAAAGTCATCAACACCCACAGTCTGTTTGAATTTCACATTAATTACCCTGCACTTTAGATAAAGCACAGAAGCAGTTGTGGTGGTAGTGGTGGTGACATTTATAACTGCAGCTGTGACAATAGTAAATCACAACAGAAGATGTGCTGTACAAGCTGATCTAATTTGTCGACTTGCACTACCCGCCAATCAGCCAATCACTCGCCCACTAGCTGATGACACCAGAGCACACCGACTTCAGCTACTATTTTTTCCCAAATCGATTAGCCGACAGACTGAAAATAGGGACTAGCAGTGTGTGTGTATTATTGTTTTTCCTTCCAACTCCCAACTATATCCTAAACTCTCCACAACTCGTCCGTAGGAGTGTGTTCAGCACAGGCACTGTTCGTGGTTGTCTTCGATCTAATAATAGTCGCCATTTTGGACGCACTGTGTGCCACATCACCCAAGTACTGCTGTCACCGCCGCCTCTCTAAATCAATCGTCAATCGTTCATCAAGGGCTGCAGCTGAAGATACCGCTAATCAGCATCGGAAGGCCACCAAGAAAAGGCAACAGCAACAGCAGCAGCAGCCTGTTAAACTCGACTGATAACTGCTCGCCGTACGTTCAGTTCACACCCACGAGCACCCCAGCAGTGTCGTTCACAGTTTGCCCTCCTCTCCGCACCGACGTTTATATAAGACAGTCTTCGCGTTGAGGCCCACAGACTGACTGACGCTGCGACTGAAGAAAGATAGACCAACAAGTCCAGCTTAGAGCAAACAGCAAAAAACCGCAAATTAAACCCAAAAATAAAACCATCTCCAATAAACCAGTAAAGTGGTCTGTCTGTCTGTTTCTCTCTCACTCTATTCAGCCACTCAATTACAACACGAGCGAGAACACAGTAGAGCGGCAAAGAGGCAGTAAAAGCGGCTCTTATCGTCTCCTCTGTGGCCTTATCTCTTATCACCAGCAACAGCCCAACCAGCTCTGAGAAGGCAACACAGGACACCGTACAAACATAAACAGTGTGCGAATGTGCCCGTGAAGTGGTAGTGCTCACATCACGCCACAAGCAGAGAGTCTTCTCTTTCTCTTCAGCTTTTCAGTGTGCCCAGTGCTTCAATGTTCACTTGAAGACGATCTGGTCGAGTACTCGTGCCACCAGCCTTCTACCACCAACGCCATCAGACTGTCTGAGTCCTCAGCTGAGCTCATCTGCGAGCTCATCACCCAAACAACTCTTGTGTACAAAACGAGTCTATGACCTCGTGTGCTTGACCACCAAACCTTCTCATACCTCACCTAACCCTACCACCAAACTCACCTGCAAAAATGATCATCACAACCACCTTCCTTGTAGCCCTCTTTTCCTACCTTGGCCTTGCCTCCGTCGGCCACAAGTTCTTCATTCACCAGTTCTACGTCACAAAGCTGTTGCAGCTTTTTGAGTACGGCAACCGTCGCGTGAAAAAAGTCAACGAGCGAATGCAACAGTCGAGGGAGCAAAAAAGAAAGCTCAGCTTGATCAAAGAGGGCCAAGCCATCTCCAAGCCAGATCCCGATGATGTAGAAATTGAATCTGAATCGGAAACGGACAGCGCCTACGGAGAAGAACTGGAGTACGATCGAAACAACAGTAAGTGATTGGCTAGTGAAAACCTTTGTTCATTGCTCATCCTAAATCAAACCCACAACTCAACAGTTCAGGCGAGCACCTACCAAGGACGAACTCGGTCGGCCAGTCTCGGCCTGGGCGAGCAGAAGCACGAACTGGACCTCTTTGCCGTCTCTGACTTTGCTCGTGCTGGCATTCAGTCAATCGTCGACGACCAGGTGACGAAGCGCTTCGCTGCGAAGGAGCTGCAAACGTGGAATCTGCTGACGCGAACGGACAAGTTCTACCACTACAAGTCCCTGCGACTGGCGGCCATCTGGCTGACGGGTGCCTTCTTCCGCTACTTTATCCTATTTCCCTTTCGCGCCATCATCACCATTGTCGGCGTCCTCTTCCTCATTGCCATCACCGGTCTGATTGGACTCATCTTTCCGGAGGGTAAGTGTAGCAACCGCTGTCTGTGTTTCATTGACCTTAATTTCATAACATTTTTTGTCGTTGACGTTGTCCAGGTCCAATCAAGAAGTGGGTCTACTACTCGGTCAGTATCATGTGCTTTCGCATGTGCTCGCGTGGTTTTTCCGGCGTGATCACCTACCACAATCCGGAGAATAAGGCTCGTGGTGGTGGCATTTGTGTGGCGAATCACACCTCGCCTATTGATGTGGTCATTCTGCACTGTGACAACTCCTATGCATTAGTTGGACAGAAGCAGGGCGGTTTTCTGGGTATCATGCAACGGGCGCTGGCTCGTGCCGCTGATCACATTTGGTTTGAGCGGTTCGAAATGTCTGACCGACAAGGTAAGTGTTTTTAGATGAGTTTTTTGTTTTCCACAATGGTAATGTTCTTTACAGCCGTTTCACGTCGTTTGAAGGAGCACTCTGAGGACAAGAGAAAGTTGCCCATTTTGATCTTCCCTGAGGGCACGTGCATCAACAACTCCTGTGTGATGATGTTCAAGAAGGGCAGCTTTGAGGTAAGAGTTTATGGTTTTAAAACTTGTCATCAAATATAACTTTGTGATGGAAATCGCAGGTGGGCGCAACCATTTACCCGGTGGCAATCAAGTACGACTCTCGCTTTGGTGATCCCTTCTGGAATAGCGCCAAGTACGGCTACAGCAAGTACCTCCTCATGATGATGACCTCCTGGGCGATTGTTTGCGATGTTTGGTAAGTTTAAAGGGGAGTGCACTAGGTTTTCAATATATTCACACTTTTGATTTGCTGGGCACAGGTACCTCCCACCGATGACCCGAGAGGAGGGCGAGAGCGCCATTGAGTTCGCCGCCCGCGTCAAGGCGGAGATTGCCACCAAGGGCGGTCTGGTGGAGCTGGACTGGGACGGACAGCTGAAGCGACAAAAGGTGAAACCCGAATGGGTGAAGATGCAACAGCTGCACTTTAGTCAGACACTTGAAGTGCCACCATCACCACCCACACCGGCTGCCAACACCACCGAAGAAGAAAAGACCAAGGTCGATTCCACGACTGATGAGAAGGTGCCACCAGTGGCCGAGGACGCCGGCATTGATGTGCTCACCAGGACGACCGAAGTGGAGGTCAAGTAGACCGGAAAACTGAAGGTCGATCAGTAAGTTGGTTTGATCAGATCAGATAAAATACTCATCGCTACCACCACATTGTCATTCATTCGCCCTCATCACCTTCAACTCCACTTAGTGATATTATTCTTGTTCCCACTCTCTCCTCTTCTGTGTTTATCTGCGCTGACATATCTGCGCTGACATATCTGCGTAGCGTGCTGCGGCTGCTCCCATTGTTTGCTCTTTTTTCCCAATCTCTCTCTCCTCTTGTGATCAGCAATGATGTGCTTGTTGATAAGACATAATAATAATTTATTGAACAAATGATAATAAGAATAAAATAGTAGTTTCGCGGTAAGAGCCAGCGCTTGGTAGTTATAAGAGGTGGTGGTAGTAGGGTGGAGGCTTCGATTGCTGCAACTGAATGCATCGAGTATCACATGTGAGAGTGAACAAGTGTGGTGAGTGAACAGCACAGGTAAAGGGGGAGGAAATGGAGGAGGGCCAATGGTGAGAAAACAATAGTTAAATGACTAAGAGTGAGATTGGGCACTGACAGAGTGAGAGAGAATTGCCACTTTTAAACAAATTAGTTAAGTTTGCTTGTGTTTGCCTGTGAATCACGCCATTTGTCAATTGACCTACCAGTGCAGGCACAAGAAGTGATCAGTAGGTGGGTGGATTTGAATCAGTGAACAATCACACATCCTTTTCCACTACTAGGTGAGCTGTGGTGGGGACTGCCGCGACAGGCCAGCAGTAGCAGCAGAAGCAACAGCAGCAGCACCACTGGCCGCCGCAGCCGCATCGTAGTCGTGAACACAGTAGACATCAATGAAGATGATCGCCAGCAGGGGCACCAAGAGGATGAAGGCCGCCAGCATAAAGCACAGCCCGGGGTAGATGTCAATGGAGACGGCAAAGACCATGGAGTAGAAGACGGAGGCAATGCCGGGCGTCACCGCCTCGACGATGGCCAGCAGCGCAAAGAGTTTGCCGCGCTCGTCGTCGTCGATGATCTTGGAGAGGCGAGATCGTACGCCGATGAAGGAGAGCGGCGCCAGGCAGCCAAAGATGAAGGAGAGGTAGAGGCCGGGCTCGTGCTGCCAGGAGCCGCGCAGGGTGCACTGCGCCAGCAGCGACACAATGCCGATAATGGCCAGGCGCATGTCGCCCAGCTTGAGGCCGCGCACAAAGAAGGGCAGCACAAAGCCCATCAGCAGCAGCGTGCCCACTGTGGCAGAGGCGGTGACGGTAGAGTAGAACTTGGGCGGCCAGCTGTACAGCTTCTCCACGTACGGCCAGAGAATGAAGGCGGTGTTCATGTAGGTAAACATAATGAGAGCCGTCACCGAAAAGAGCAGCCAAATCTGCCCTCGGCCCCAGTGCTCACGCTTCCGCGTCAGCGTCACAAAGAGCTCCCGAACGTTGTTCACCTCAAAGAGGCGGCAAAACTGCTGGCAAATCTTGGTGGAGTGGTAGGAAATGCGCGTCAGTGATATGTACGACGACTGACTGTAGATGAGGTACTCCTGGTCGTGGTCGGTCAGCGAATGGTCAGCTGCGGTGGTCATCAGGTCGGCTTCCACCGGGGTGCTGCTGCGATTGGTGTGATCGCCGGTGAACTGCGTCGTCGGGTGAATGATGATGCCGCCCGAAGAGGAAGAGGGAGGGACTGGAGCATTGTCATCAACTGAGGGGCTCGTTGAAAGGCCGTTGTTATTGTTTTCGTTGATCACCAGAATCACCCAGATTATGCCGGCAATTTGAGAGCAAAAACTGACGACAAAAACGGGTATGTAATTGTACAGTTGGAAAAAGGCCTTCTCATTTCCGTTGCCCAGTATTTGCCCGCCGATAAAGGAGCCGATTGGTTGAGCTGAGGAGAAAAAGTGTTTGAGCAAAAATTTCAATCATTCACAAAAGGGCATTTACCGATCCAGAAGCAAATTTCGACAATGGCAAATCGGGTAGACCGCGTTGTTTTGTCACTGGTAGCAGAGCAGTAGGCGTAGATGGCCATTAGAGTGGCGATGATGCCACCTGATAAAGCCGAAGGAATAAAAGCAAAGAGAACGATGTAGGCGCCTACGGTGAAAAAAAAACAAAAAAGTTGTACATTGGACAGCTGTCACAAACAACTGGTAAAGAAAGAAACCTACTGGCATTAAAGTCCGCCGCGTTGATAATGAGAATAAAGGACTCTAGAGCGGCAGCCGAGGCGCCGGCGATCATGATAAACTTGCGTCCATGAACGTAGGTGTCACTCCAGGGCCCGAGAAAGACCGCCCAGACGATGCAGGGCAGCGTAGAGAGCAGCGTCCGGTAGAGGGTAATGTAGGCGCCGCTGGTGATGATGTTCGACTTGATCGACTCGGCGCCGTGGTCAAAGTTGGCGCTGTTGATGGAGATGCAGAAGGCCGCCGTCTGGTCGTAATCAACGCGACAGAGCTTATCTTGCACTAGCTGCGAGACGGCCATCGCCGACAGCGAGTAGCCGAACATGTACAGGAGGATGAATGGTTCCACGCGAAGCTGCTGAACGCTGAGGTACTTGCGCCAGGACTGCTGCTGCTCGCCATTTGCGTCCACTCGGGCACCGTCGGGGTCCATTCTCGCCTGGTGGGGGAAAGAAAGAACGGGGACAAAATAGGCCAATTAGAGAAAGGGCTAAAACAGTGTGCTGATGATGATGCCTGGACGGTGTGAACAACAAGGACAACAACAACAACAATAACGACAGATTCAGTTGTTGTTGACACTCTCGTCGATTTTGTCGTCGTCGCATGGCTGAAAAATGTCACGCACAATTAATTGGCCCACTGACAAGTTGGGGTAGAGTCGTCGTGCTTTATCCACCGCCGCACTAAACACGCCAGCCATTGTGCAAGCGAGAGAGCAATGTGAGAAGGAGAGAAAAGAAAATAACTGCCGAGAAATCACATAGGTCTAAACTGTTTTATGCAGTTCCAAAGTTGATCGACACAGCTCCGTAGTTGGGTAGTTTGATAGAAACTGATAAGAGGGAGAGGGGGAGCAGACAATCCCTTAGAAGTTTACACATGCTCTTCAGAGCTAAGAAAGCTGGTTAGTTGTCGGGCGCGCAGTTATTGCGACAATGTACACCAGCAACACTGCAAACACCGTGCCGTATGTTTGAACTGACTGGCACTATCGACAGCTGATGGTAGTGGTGGAGGCGGTTGTGGTCTCCAAATGGCCAAACACAAAGCGACAACAAAAGTAACAGTCAAGTCGTGGTGCAGAGTTCATTATTACGGTCGATCGCTGTGCAGTTTTCAAAACGGTGGCTGCGGTAAGCCAGACGTAATATTGAAAATCATATTGCTCACTTTTTCTGTTGCGCTGTTGCCAGTGAGGCAGATTGACAAATATACCACCAGGAATGAGATTGCAGTAATATCAAAGGCAAGTGCAAGTGGAAGAGAGAAATATGCAAGCTAGCACCTAGTTCAGGTGGATTCAATTTAATCAAGCGACACAAATTGGAATCTCATTGATAGGGCCATTAATTATTGTAATTTGACTGAAGTTGGGTCAAGTTCAAACTGATAGAGAAAGTGGTAGTAAAAAGTGAGCGATTACGTCTCCTCAACAGAATTGTCATCACAGACTGTGGTCAAGATCGTGGTAGATAGAGATAGGAGGAGATTAGAATTAAAAACAACGGATCTGCTACGTACCTCGAGAGGTCGGTGATCATCCACGAGATAGAGAACTGCGATGCAGACTTCTTTTGCCTACACAGACTGCAAATCAGATGACAATCTCCTGCCTTGGCGACGGCTGCAGCCTCTTCCGTCCCCTGGTTAGCAGCAGTGATATAACTGCCAGAAATGATGACAACAATGATGCTGCATTGCTGCTGCCTGATGACCGGGCACACGCTGGACGGGTTTATTAGCCGAGGTAAAGGTGCTGCTGCTAATCAGGGAGATCTACCGCGGCGGCAGTGCTGCTGGGGAACAGAGAGCCACAAATCGTTCAAGTCAATCGAGATTACTGTTGTCTCCGCTGTTGTCTTCTCTGTTTTGGTTACGTATTTTTTTTGTTTTTAAAGTCTCCGTCTGTAAAAGGCCAGCCTGGCTTGAAATAGTGGCGGCTATTTCAGCAAAAAGCATCACAAAAGCGCATTGTCGCTCAGTCATTCGCTCTTTTTGGCTTGCTGGCGTCTTTTTGCCTCCTCAAATTTGCAAGATTTTTTTGTATTCTGAATTTCCTGAATTTCCTGTCACCCTCAAACGCCTCTGTCATTCTCTGCTCGGAATGGATCCCGAACAAAAGTTGCCAACAGAGGAGACTCAAGAGGACGGCTTGAACCAACAGGTACGACTTGTCACGCTTACAGGCCAATTTTTAGCTCACATTTTTTCCCAACTGTTCAGGTCAGTGATCTGAATCTAAACAGCAACGGAAATGAGAATGAGAATGGAAATGGCGTTACCGTTGATCAGGGCGGGGATGTTCAGCGTAAGTTTGCTTCATGATTGAGTTGAATCTTTAGTAAAACTTGTTTTTTCATTATAGCTACCGCTGCCGAATTCTCAATGATGCGAAAGGTTTTGAGAAACAAACTGCTGCATCATACTCAAAACAAGGTCGAAATTTTGCAGAAAGACCCCAACAATCCACTGTACTCGGTGAAATCTTTCGACGAACTGAACATTCCTGAGCCTCTCCTTCGAGGAATTTACGACATGGGCTTCAGTAAGCCGTCTCGCATCCAGGAGGCAGCTTTGCCTATTCTTCTTCATACTCCGTAAGGATCACTCATGACTTTAATTTTACTCTCAGTTTTACATTTACTTTTGCTTTCAATAGGCCGACCAATTTGATCGCCCAATCTCAGTCCGGTACCGGCAAAACTGCTGCTTTTCTTCTCGCCAGCCTTTATCGCGTCAAGCCAGAGGTGAAGGAGCCCCAAGTCATCATCCTGGCTCCGACCTATGAGCTGGCACTTCAGACTGGCGAGGTAGCTCAGCAGATGGCCAAGTATCGTCCGGAAATCACTATCAAGTACGTGATTCGCGGCGAAGTTTTGCCACGAGGCACTAAACTTCAGGACCACATTTTGATCGGCACTCCTGGAAAAATGATCGACTGGAGTTTGAAGTACCAGTTTTTCGACATTAAGAAAATTCGCGTTTTTGTGCTTGATGAAGCTGACGTGATGATTGACACACAGGGGCTTCGCGCCCAATCTGTCAAGATGAAGCAGTTTCTTCCCGAAAGTTGCCAGATGATGCTCTTCTCTGCAACTTACAGCGACGAGGTCATGGAGTTTGCTCGCAGCATCATCAGAGAGCCAGTGCTGATTCTCAAGCTGCGCGTCGAAGAGCAAAGTCTGGACAACATCAACCAGTACTACATTGATGTCAGTAATGAGCAGGAGAAGTACGAAGCTCTGACCAACATCTTTGGCACCATCAGCATGGGCCAGGCCTTCATCTTCGTTGAGACCAAAATTTCCGCTTCTAGGCTTGTTCAACAGCTCCGAAAGGTACTAGTTTTTATTCTTCTCATTGTCTTATGTCTACAGCTTACTTACTTTTGACCATTTACAGGACGAACACTCCGTGGGCCTGATTTCCGGTGATTTGACTGTTGAACAGCGAAATGAAGCGCTGAAACGTTTCCGAGAAGGACAGGAGCGCGTCATTGTGGCCACCAATGTGATGGCTCGAGGCATTGACATTGAACAAGTCAGCCTCGTCATCAACTATGATCTGCCAATCAACGTAGAAACCCGTGAGGTGGACTGCGAAACTTACCTCCACCGAATTGGTCGTACCGGTCGGTTTGGCAAGGAAGGCCTGGCTATTAACTTTGTGGACGGGTATCGCTCACGCGCGATGATTCAAGTGTTGGAGGAACACTTTGGCAAGCCGATCAAAAAGCTGGACGCCACTGATGTCGATGAGATTGAAAAGATTGGCAATGACATGTAAATTATTTTTCTCCCCGAACTCTCCAATACCAGCAATCTTTTCAGCCTTTTAACTCATCCACTAATCGGCTTTTCACTTTCATCCACATGTATGTGTTAAAAACAAAAAGCAAACGGATTTAATCCCAGGTCAATTAAGTCAATCGACGTCCATCTTTCCTAAGGACACACACTCACACTCACACAAGCACAGTTGATAATTTGTTACACTGCACCACCTCATTTCTACACGAAAAAAATCTTTGGCCAAAACAAAAGCTCTGGTTTTGATGTGTGTGCTCTACCAAAGGTATTACCCGCTTACCAGTTACAGCAACACGTGCAGCTTTAAATAATGTGCTACACTCTTTGTGTCATGCTGAAGGAAAAGTTTCCAAGTCGTCTGTCTGATTGTGTGTGTGTGCCTGGCTCAAGCAGTGATGTTGGATTTGCACAAGATGTACGACCGGTGTCAGACAGCATCGATGATTAGATTGCTGCTGTCTACAGAAGTGTCTTCGAAACAGCAGCAGTGGGGGTGAGTGGGGGAGGTGCGCAAGGACAATCATCATCAACAGCAGTAATCGAGCACTTGTGATCGATTGATTGGCAGCATTGGTAACAGACTGCTGCTGCTGCTGCGGCACACACACTCCACAGAGCAGTATCACAGTGAACTGAACTGCAGTGCACTGTCTTATTCTTCGAATGGCGGGGGGAAGTAAAGCACCGCAGTAAGCAGCATTCTTGATGTTGACAGCAGTGCGACCACCACGCCACAGTCTCCTCGAAGATAAGTGGAGAGAGAAAGAGAGAGCAATCGGCGGAAAAGCGGCACCGTCATCTTCGCTGCCCCAGCCTTATACAAAGCTACCCTGTACAAAGGATCACTACGGCTGTACGGGATCTTTTGCTTCGGCAGTTAGGCGAAGGAGAGTCTGCCGAAGAAGAGCTGCTGATAAGAGCTGCTGACGGCACCCGTCACACACTGCTTTGAAGAGGAAATGAACAGCACCGCACACTGAGCGGTGTCTCACACTTCGGCACAGTGATTCGCCTTGCGATCAATCGAATCGCATCATCTTCCGATCTGACACTCAGGAGGTGGTGGCTCGCGTCGTCATTACCACTTCGAGATACTTCGGTCGCACGTCAGCAGTGCGTTAATATGATCACCCCCACCCAACTTGTTAGTGTGTCTTACTTCTGTCTGATAAGACATCTTCTCCCCTCCCTTTCCCCTGATCCGCTTTCAGCGATATCGAATCGATAATAGGCAAATTGAAAGCCCACTAATGAAGGAGAGTAATCTGTTGCTGCTGTTGCTGATGATGGTTGAGGAGGACGCGCGCCAGCAGCGCATCGCATCTCATCTGCACTTCTTCTCATTAGTGCCAATCTGCCGCCACCGCTGGTGCCGCGCACTCATCAGAATCGCGCACGTAAAGCACTCCTCTACACTACACTACTTTCAGCGGCGGCATATCCAATAACTGAGATCAAAACAACAGCACAACGTACAGAAAAAATACCGTGCCCATCTTTGTCACCAAAAAGAAGTAGAAGAAGGGAAAACAGAAGTGCAGCAGCATCATCAGCATCAACTCGACTGGCGCGTGAACGATAAAGTGACACCGCAGCATCACCAGCATCATCATCATCATCAGCACACACTTCAAGTGTCGTTGTCTCAGTCTCACTGCTTGAGATAGTTAAAGACCAGCTGTGCCTTATAAAGTCGCCCCACGGCGGCTGATCCGCTTCACTTACTTATAGACACACACACACTCTAACTCGTAACCGTGCATTCCACTACTTCTTTTCTTTTCTCAATCTTTCTCAATTCCCCTTTTGTACTATTGTACCGTACTTATTATACCGTGTTCACCACCAGTTGAATATACCTCTTGAGCATTTGTATTAAATAGAGTATCCCCCCTAGTCGGCAATGATGAATTTTCAGTTAGTGCTGTGCACCTTAGCCACCATTCTCCTGCACTCAGTCGGCTCAGTGAACCATGTCCTTTGTCTGCAGAGAGTGGAGAGTGAAACCGGCGGCGAGACGACTTCAGGCGGGGAGGGAGGGCCAGGACCTGGTGGCTCTGCCTGCGAAATCACCACCATCAGCATTAACAGCAGCAGCATCAGTTACGTCAATCCATACCAGACATACCTGGTGCACCAGTGTACAACACGTGCTCAGCAGTCAGCGCCAAGACTGACGGTGAACGGAGGCAGCAGCAGGAGCTTCAGTTTGGCATCCACCCAGCAGCAGCCACCGTCTACACACTGTCCTTGTCCGTCGAAGTTTGGCTTCTTCTCTTCATTCTCCCTCTTCTCCCTTTCCGACAGCAAACCCTTAGTAAAGGGCAGATGGCTACAGACGCCAGAGCGGGATTCTTCGTCGACACAGCAGTCGTCATCACCGTCGTCTTCGTCGCATCTCTCCGCCAACAACACCTATCATTTAGAAGCGAGGCCATGTGCCCCCATCAGCACCAGCAGCAGCACCATCACCGCGACCACCATCTCACAGCTGCAGAGCATCCGAAGAAGAAGAAGAAGAAACATCACCATCAGCAACAACCGAATTCGCAATATCCGCAGCAGGAGTATGCTCCAGCAGCAGCAGCAGTACGGCAGCACCTCAGACAGCACCAGCAGCAGCAGCAGTGTCCTGGCACTCTCCCCACTGTTTCACCAGCACCACCACCATCACCTCCATCAGACACTGGAGCACCACTGGTCACCGGCCAATGTGGAGCTCTTCCAGGCAGTGGCCAAGGTGACCATTCTGGTGCTGCTGAAGCTGCTCATCAAGTACTACGTTCGAGGGTACTTCAAGGCGGCCATCAGCAGCAAGGCGCTCTTTGAGCTGCTCGACCTGACCAGCAAGGCGCTCACCATCGCCATCGCCAAGTGTGCCATCAAATGGGCGCTCTATCCGGCGTTGCGGACGGCCGCCAAGACGCTGCTCATCGCCTCGCTGCGCTCCCTCCTCAAGCCGATCACCAGTCCGCTGATCAAGGGCGCCAAAAAGCAGGGCGCCATTTCAGAAAAGCAGCCGCAGAACGGGCCGCCCCTGGCCAGCTCCTCGCTCAAGTTCGCCCTCACCCTGGGGGTGAAGGTGGTCATCAAGACGACCGCCCTGGAGATGCTGGTGCTGGTCTTTGAGAACGAGGCGACACAGCTGCCACTGCACCAGCTGATGGCTCGCGTGACGCTGATTCTGCTGGTGAAGATGGGCGCCAAGCGCGTCTGCAAGCTGGGCAAGCAGAGGGTCATCCAGCAGAAGGAGCTCAGCAGCAACAAAAAGTGCGATACCTCCTCCTCCTCCGACGAAGCAGCAGATGACGTCAAAGGCAACAACAACAGCAGCGTTCTTGATACCTCTGCACCGGTCGATAAGATGCTCATGTTTGCCATTCAAAAGCTGGTCACCAAGTTGGTGAAAATTCCGGTGATTAAGATGCTTCTGTGAAGCGACAGCTGCAGCAGCGGACGAGTCTGGAAGACTCCTCAATCAGCGAGGTACGCCGATTGGCGTGTTGAGGTGTGTACGACACACACCAGTCAGCAAGTTGACGGCCGCCGATCTCTCCCTTCCAACCCTGCAAGTCACGTCAATCATCAGAACTCTGCTGTCGAGATTAGCAGAGACACACTGCTGCGCTCTGAGATGTGATACCGGTGGGCAAACCAAAGCGGCGAGCTCTCTCGAGATGTAAATGTGTGGTGTGTGATCCACTCAGTCACCCTGGCTCATTACGCAACTCGTTACTCCACTAACATGGTTCGACTTTGTAAATAATCCTCCCCCACTAGAGTACCGTAATGATACACTCTACTGCAATGATACTGTAAATAATAATTCCTGTAAATAGTAAAGAGCTACTCGTTTTTCGTCACTTCTTAACACCTTCTGAGTAACTCTCATATGACACGGCCGACTACAGCGGTACTCGTACAACTCACTTCATAGTTTTTATTTGTTTTCTCGTATAAAGCAGCTAATGAGTGGATATGTATGTGTGTGTGATAGGGGGTAAAAAGTCTGCTCGAGTGGTAACTGGCGCCGACTGGCACCAGTGATGAGGAGGAGTTCTCGCCACTCAGGTTGTGGTAACATGCACTGCATGCAGCATTTGTACATTACGACCATCAATATCAATTAGCCAAGGACTTGTCGTCGATTGCCACTGATTACCGGTGGTGGTGGCTGAAGGCGATCGACGCAAGGCTGCGGGCTTGATTAGTGGTTGGTTAAAGCAAACAAAAGGCTATCCCTGAGCGAAAGGGTTCAGTGTCATTCGAATTGATTGCCCCGAATGCATCACCAACCCGATTGCTGGGGAGGAATTGAGTGAGTGAGATCTTGGAGGAGAGTGATTTTACAATGGCACAAAACAAAAAGGAAATATACAATGACTACGACTAATCTAACTACAAAATAAAAAAACTTTCCAACAAAATACAGTGCAAAAGTATAGAGAACCTGATAAAACGATAAAACATAATCAATAAATAAAAAGAAGTACTACTATAACTGTAACAACAAAAAGTTGTGCATCGTGGTCATGAGTACTACCTGTAGAGTTTGGAACATAATACTGTCAGTTTGTCAGTCGACTTTCCCCTTTCTTACACGACTTCTCGCTCTAAATCATCTGTCTGAACCCTAGGCGAGTTCTGCCGAAACGACGACTGAGATCTGCTACGGCTTGACTTCATCTCTGTGATGATCTGGTGGACAAGGAAAATGTCATATTGAAAAGTATGCTATCCTTCAAAAAGCTAAGCTGCACCTACCTCCTTTTCAAAGCTAGAACTGGCGTCAATTAAACTCTGCGCCTTCATCTGCGCCAGCTTTAGCTTCCTCTCAATCGCCTCATTGACATTGCCATTGTAGTCGAGCTGGTGCTGATGATGATGATGATGGTGACCGCCGGAACTGTCCGACTTGAAGGACCCCGTCTCTACCCTCGTCATTCGGTAGTCGGTGGTAAAGTCCTCCCCCGACTGTCTGGTCGCATTGAGGTCCCCCTCTGAGCTGGCCGTCTCAATTAGATTCTCCAGGCCAAGGACCTTCTGCTGAATTTCCATGTGATGCTGTTCGAGCTGCTCCAGGCCGCGGGTCACCTTGGAGAAGTTCATCTTGGTGCTGGCGCCAATGGTGGTGGAGCTGCTGAGCAGGGCAGTCGGGTCAGAGAGCAGTCGCGAGGCGGAGAACAGCGACGACTGGTCGGCGGCAGTGGTGTTCGTGGCCACGGAGACGGTGGTCGCCGGTGAGGGCGTCCGTCGCAGATGCGTCTGCGTCTGCTTGTACTGGTGGTGGTGACTGGCCAGTGGTCCCATTTGCACAGCACCACCACCACCACCGCCACCACCAGCACTTCTCGAGGAGGTGTACAGGTCCTTCTCCAGGTTGACGTAACTTCGCTCCACTCGTCGCTTCTCTCGCTCCAGGCTGGCAATCTGCTCGCGAAGCTCCTCATTCTCTCGCTTTGTCCGCCGCAACTCGGCGTCCTTTCGCTGTTCAGAGTCGTACTGCTGCTGCTGAGAGAGGGTGCTGTACTTTTGATCAGAAGTGAGGGTTTCATTTTCGCTTTCCAGTGTGGCAATTCTCTTCTGGTGACGGGAGATTTGCTCATTCAACCGTGCATTTAGATCTTTCATCTTCTTGAGAGTTTTACTGGGGAAAAATGGTAAAGTTTTAGTATTAGAAAACATCTATTCTCAAAATTACCGCATTTACCTAGCCAAATCAAGTGAATCCCTTAGTGCACTTTCCGATGCTGCCAACTTTTTATTTTCGCTTTCTTTATCTTCAACTTTCTTCTCCACCAAACTGAGCTGATGCTTTAAATCGACGCATGTCAACATCTCCTGCTCATGCTTAATTTTATACTGATTCCGTTCGTTTAAGCAATCAGCTAGGGTAGTTTTGAGCTCATTATGTTGATCTCTCAAAGCTCGCCTCTGATCTTCAGTCTCCCTTTTGAATCGCTTTAGTTGATCGATTTCATTTTGTAGTCTGAAAATCAAAATTCGATTAGCACTGGGAAGTTCAACTTGAAAACACAAAAAACTTACTCGCTAACTTCCGCATGACTAGAGGATAGTTCGCTCTTCAAGTTGCTAATTTGAGAGGCCTTCTCAAGGCGGGCCGCTTTCTCTGCCTCAAACTTTTTCGTTAGACCGTCTAGTTGATCCTCCAAAACGGAGCACTTTCCTTTAAACTGACTGAGTTCTACATTCGTTCTCGTCAAATTATCCTTCTCCTTGATCAACTCCTCTTCCACTCTTCTTCGCTCCTCTTGCGCCTTTCTCAGATCGTCCTGTGATGAAGAGTATTTGATGTTCGACTCATTTAAACTGTCATCAAGCTCCTTGATCTGTTCCTCAAGACGGATCAACCTCGTCTGCATTGTTTCCTTCTCCTGCGTGAGAATCGACACCCGTAGCTGGTGTTCTTGCTCTGACAAAGTGAGCTCACTTGCTTTTTGTTCAAAGTTTGTTTTCAGAGACTCACATTCAGTTTGAACTGCTTTGATGGTTTCATTTAGTTGGGTAACTTTTTCCTGATGTTCAACCTCAGTCCGTTCCTTTTCCTCATTTAGCTCAGTCAATGTCACTTCAAATGTATTCTTTTCACTGGCAAGCGTTGTCTCCAGTACCTTAATGTGGTTATTACAGCTTTCCGTTTCTGCTTCCAGTTCAGAGACATTTGTCCGTAACTCTTCAATCTTGTTCTTGCTTTCATCTAGTGATACAGTTAGCGACTGAATCATTTTGATCTTTTCATGCTTTGCTCTCTCTTCCTGTTTTAATTGATCTCTTATCTTGCTCAATTCTTCTTCTGATTTGAAGTAACTTTCCTGAGATTCGGTATACTTTGAGTTCAGATCAATATTCAATTTGTTTAATTTTTGAACTTCCAAGTTTGAAGTGCTAAGTTCCTTTTTCAGCTCTTCAATTTTACGGCTATCCTCAGCTTGGCTTGCAAGGTATTTGCTGCGCTCTTCATCAAACTCGCGTTTTTTCTTTTTGATTTCATTGTTAAGCAAAGTTTCCTTCGAGCTTAGCTTTTTGTTTTCACTTTTCAAAGTAGAAATCTCCTTTTCTTTCTCTTCAATAGTATTTTCAAGCTCTTGCCTGACCAAGTCCGCTTGCTTTTTAGTTTCTGCAATTTCATCATCTTTTAAACTTATTTGTTCTCGATAAGTCTTTAAATCGGCTGTCTTTCTTTTTTCGAGTTCTATGTATTTTTCTTTTGCTTCATCAATAAGAACTCTAAAAATAAAAAATGTTAACGAAAGCCTAACAGATAAAAAGCTACTTACTTGAACCTTTCTTCACACAAATAATGCTTATTGCGAATTTCACGAATACTTTTCGCATAAGTATCTTTCAAATTTTTTCTTTCAACATCAAACCGATGCAAAAGATCAACTTTTGAGTTGATAATACTTTCGAATGCCGATTCAAAATCCTTTATTGATGCTTCAGTTCTCTGTTCAAGAGACTCTTCCAGTGTTTGCAGTGATTCTAAAAGTTGAATAATATTAGAGGATTTAACAAATAACAGAGCTCTAACTTACGTGAATGATGGGATTCACCAGATGTTAGATTGGCTTGTTGACTGCAGGACAGAGCAGGATGATGATCATCACCAGCCATTCCGTCGTTGGCTTCCATTTTGCCTCAAAATTTAGCTTTGTTCATGTCAGAAAACTAAAGTTGAGGCAGAAGTTAACTGGCTAGTATCATAATCTTAGGCAGTCTGAGGCAGGAGATCTATCTAGCGATGACGTGCGCTAGAGTAAATATTATAACAAAAAAAGTTGAGCCAAATAATGATTGGAGGATGAGAACTAGGTGCAGTAACAGACGAACTGGCACTGTAGTGGTTGGCTTTACAACCTTCTGCCGAGGTGTGTGCAGACGAAGCCGGCGAGTGGTGGGTTGAGTGAGATCACGCTATAGATCACAGTCGTGTCACCGCAGTGTCGCAGTGTCTGGGGTTGCTGACATGAGGTAACAGCAGCAGTAGAGGCAGCAGCAAAAAGTTTGGTGAAACTGACATTTCATGGAAGCAAAAGTATCCGAAGCGGCCTAATTGTCTAGCTTGAGGCAGGAAGAACTCGTAAACAGAAGCAGGTAGAAGGGCAGCAGTCTGCAGTAGTCAAGGAAACGAGGCGAGGAGAGAGAAGGGAAAACGGTGGTAAACAATGGAGGCAGGGCAGGGAACAGACGCAAAGGGCTCCACTAAATGCTGGTCACTGAAGAGAGGGGTGATGAGGGTGGTGATGGTGGTGGTGATGAAGGTACCCAAACTCCATTCGAAAAGATAATCTCCACACACTTTTGCCGCAGGTGGTCCGCCGGCTGAGAATCACAACAAACAGTTGCGCGCGCGTTTTTCAGCTATTTCGCACACACCGGGTGCAAATAGCGATATTCAAATATGAAAATCATACAGAATTTTTAATTTTCATTTCTTTATTAGCAAATACGTGAGACACATTGTTTTGTTATTGGGTAATACATAATTGCAACCGGTGTGTTGGTGGTAGAAGAGGTGGCGTGCTACCATGGTGGTGCCAATGTATCAAAGAGCGCACCACAAGGTAACACACCTTAAATTAATTAATCATAATAATAAAACAAGTGACGAGAAGTGTGTGTTTGTTTGTGTGGGTGTGTGTAAGAAGGAGATGTGTGACAACAACAAACTCTCAATGCCAGTGAAGTAATCGGTAATAGGTTAATAATAATGGGGTTGCCTACCTAGTTGTTGGAGGGAAGAACGTATCGTACATAGGGCACCTCAACGTCCTCGTCCATCTCATCATTGCAGCACAGCTCAAAGACGAGCGACTTGACGTGCGGCTCAATCGGTCGCTTGCTGATACGCTTCAGCACCTCTGTCATCTTCAGGTTGACGCGCTCGGCGAGCTTCTCCTTGGAGAGAAAGAAGGAGTACAGCAGTGTGTTGCCCTGCGAGATCATGGTAATCGAGAGGCGGTGCTTCTCCTTGAAGTAGTCGATAAACTCCTTCAGGGTGAGCTCGCCCTTCACCTCAAAGCGATCCCAGATGGTGAACTCGTGGTCGTAGTAGCGCATCTTCGGCACCTCAATCGGCGTGGAGAAGCCAAAAAAGGGCAGCGCCAGGTTGATGAAGCCATTCTTGTACGGCTCCAGACTGCTCTTGAATCCCTGCGCCAGCTTGTACAGCTCCACAAAGACCAGACCGGAAACGAGAGCGGTGGTGGTGGCGATGGCGGGAATGATTCGCCCGGCAATGAGCTTGCTCTTGTGGCGGTCAGCCGGCGGAATCTCGTAGTTTTCAGCGCGCAGGTTGCTCGCTGCGACGATAAAGTCAATGTGAAAGTTGGTGTCGTCGTCCTTCTCAAACTCAATCGGACAGATCTTGACGCCCGCCAGCTCGGCCACACTGGGCAGCTCCGTCTGCAGCTGGGTAAACTGCTCATTCGCGTCCAGGTGGTTGCCCGTCGAGTTGTTGTTCAGCTCGGCATCGTTGACGGCAATCTTCAGATTCTGCTTCGGCGTAAAGACGGGAATCTCCTCGGGGGGAATGCTGGCCAGGATGCTGGCCACCTGGTTGCGATCACCGACCTGGGGGACGTTGTAGAGGAAGGCGCGCAAGTTGGCCGCCGCCACGACGTAGTCCAGGTGCAGTGGATTGTTCACGTCAAACTCAATCGGGTGAGGGCACTTCTTCGGTCCGGACCAGAAGGGAGCGCCAGTTGAGGTTTTGTAGTCGGGTGGAAAGTTGAAGAGCAACTGCTTAATCTGGTGGTTGTATTGCTGGTCAAAGTACAGACGAGCCCACTTGACGCACTCCGGAAAGGAGGTGGTTCGCTCAGTGAGCACCTTCTTCACCGCCTCCAGGGTCTCCACGGGCTGATTGCCGCTCAGCTTGCACGTTCGGTCGAGAAACTGAGGATCATTCAGGTAGAGATAGGCCTGCTCGGCCGACTGCTTGAACAGTCCCTCAAAGTCATCGCGGGCCCATTGCAGAGTGTGCTCAATGGCATTGGGGAAGTTCTTCAGCGTGCACATGGGAATTGACTTTTCGGGTGGATCGTGAGAGGACGAGTACGACTCGGAGAGATTGGGAATCACCACTTGAACATTTCCCTTGGTGCCTATTTGGGAGAAGGAAAGGAAAACAATTAAATTGAAACGTCTTAATTACCAAAGTGATAGTAATACACGGTCGTACCCAAAGTGCCCGATTCGAGAAGGGGAAGTCGGTAGTAGACGCATCGCCGGTCCATGTACGTTCGAGCTTCCACATTGTCCAGAGCATTGGCAACGCCGCTGAGAGAGTCAAAGAAAGTATCATCATAGACCTTCTCCGTGTCAGGGCAAACGCGGTTCTCATGCGGCGTGATCTTAATCTGCGGATTCATTTTTATGGTCGCAGCGGCAGCCGCAGCTGACTTCAGACTGCCCACATCCTTCGGTCGAAAGAGAAACTGTCTGTTCAGATTCGACTTTTCAATGGTGTCCATGTCGGTGACAAAGAGCTGGCCGTTGTTGCCGGTCGCAACGCCGAGCATTGCAAAGTGCTTCAGATGCTCACAGCCAATGGCGCCAGCGCCGACCAGAAAGTAGCGCAAATTGGCCAGCGTCTCCTGGAACTTCTGACCGAAAACGGCCACCTGACCATCGTACCGCGAGTTGGTAGGCGCGGCGTCTTCTTCCGTTGGTAGGAACGCCTCATCGGTTGGCAAACATTCAGTGGCGTCAAAGTAGAACCACTGCTGAATTGGTGAGAACTTTCCGGAGCAGGCCTTCATTACTTCTTGCGCAGCACAGCCTCCGATGACTGAGTTGACGGGTGCCAGATTGCCGCGAGCCTGTTGAGCGAACAGCTTAGCAAGCTTTTCGTCAATCACATTCTCCTCCACTTGACGCTCGCTGACTAAACCCTGAAGCAACTCGTAAAATGCAGCAGCATCTTCCTTGTTCCACGAGCGTGGAAGCCGGCCGAACTTGGTGCGGTAGCGATCCAGAGCCTGGAAGAACATGTGCTCTTGCAGAGGTCGATCAAACTTGGCAAAGTCAGAGTCGACAAACTGTGGCGCCATGATCGATTCTTTAAGTGGTTTCTAAACAGCGAAAAGGTAGGTAAATATTAAGAAATCAAACGTGTTTGAGTTAAAAAACTTACAAAGTTAACTGTCTTGGGTTGCTTCACTTGAGTGACAGTTCCACCGGTGAGGTAGTCTGAAAACGCAGTAGTATCACCAATAGAGAACTGGCATGGGCCAGTCACCTTGACTTTGAACTCCTTTCCATTGATTTCGGTCATTCCCTTGACTTCGGAGAAGCGGACAACATCGCCGTCTTCCAGGCCATGTCGATGGTCTTCAATGCAGGCCACGACGCCGGCCTTTTCTCGGGTAATGCCAGAGATCAGAACAGAGATGGGGTTCTCGCCGTTGGTGTCGACGACGGTGAAGTTTTCGCCAAAGTCACAGAAGATCTGACCAAAGAGGCCACGAGTGGTGGCGATGATGAGGGCGGTGTTGTTGGTGCGAGCAATCTCAGAGATGCCCAGCTGCTCCACCAGCGGCAAATCGGTGATGACAATGACGGAATAGTCAGCCAGTGCCTCCACACTAATGGGCTGTGTCAAAATGTCCACCTTCACGTAGGGATTAAGCTCGGCAAGCTGAGTGAGTGACTGCTCAGCGCGGTTCAAGCCCAGGCTTTGCTCTCCGAGATAGAACTGCAAACAGAGAAGAATCACCATGTTAGGTTAGAGTTCCCCAAGAAAGTGTTCCTCACCTGAGAAGACAGATCATAGCTGTCAGTGACTTTGGTGTCCTGAAGCGTCACCGACTTGACGCCACCGAGGATGACGTTCTTGGCGATCTCCACTCCCAGGCCGCCGGCGCCGATAATGAGGACGGAGGACTTGGCCATCCGCTGCATGGCCTCGTGGCCGAGCACGTACAGCTGTCTGGAGTAGAGGCTCTCGTCAATCGTTTGACCATCGTGATTCGCGGCACTGTCGTTATCGTTATTGTTCATGTTTCTTTTCATCTTCTTGTTCATCATATCCTCACAGGTGGACAAAGGTGAAGATTCTCTCTTCATGGAGCACAGCAACGAGTGCGAGTGCAACTGCTGGAAGCAATCGGAAAGAGAACAGGAGAGAGAAAGAGAGGCAGAGAGAACGAGAGGCAAGCGGGATCGAGCGAGTTTCTCTTTGTGTGCATTTCAGCCGGTGACGGTGCAGACTAGACTGCTCGTTTGCCTGCACTTGCCTGACTGCAAGATTTTTTGCCGTCCTTTGCAGCGCTGTGAAAGCTACACTTCAAAGCTATACAAGGGGCGGGGATTTTCCTCTCCCTCCTGACAGAACCGGCAGCCCTGCACTGTCGTGTAGTTTTCAAGTCCAGGCAAACTGTCAACTTTTGTTTAGCGACTGCGCATTGTCGATTTTTCGAGAAGATTTGCGGCGTCGCTCACATAAACCATGCACGGCGGCACTTTCAAATGTTTTGAACGTGTAGATCTTGCTTTCGATATTTGCACTATTTTAAAGCTGCCAACTACTACCTCTAGAAGATCGATACTGCACACCACAAAAGGTGGTGCTGAGAGCTTGGATCACTGATGGATTCTCTCTCGCTGGTTGTCTGTTGTGCAAGCATAAAACTTCAAACGCAGACATCTGTGTTTGATAAATGATGGCTCAGTGTGGGTATGCAGAGGCAGCCACACTGAGCCATCAGCGATGATCGATCGGCAGGAAAGAAGACACTTTAATTTATAGCTAGTTGTGTAAACAATAAAAAAGCTGCACCGCTAAACGGTAGTAGTTGTCCAGTGTGTTGTGGCAACAACTACTTTTGATACTTTAATCATCGCTTCTGCTTCGAGCTGCTGAGACATGTTTTTCATTTTATCTCTTTGCAGAAGTAACCAGGCAACGAACAACGTCGTCTAGACAAACACTGAACTGCACTAAAAGACAAGAAAACGGTTAAAAAATTAATGTGTTTTATTATTATTGCAAATTGGTACAGATGATGAAAGGGAGAAGGAATGAGAGAGAGAGAGAGAGAGAGAGAGAGAGAGAGAGAGAGAGAGAAAGAGAACAGAAGCAGATGAAAGAAACAGATCGAATAACAGAAATAGAAAAAAGTTCAAAGTTTAGTTGGCCATTGAGCAAACGGTTCGGAGTCCCGGTGAGAGTCGTATCGCCAATTGTGTGGAATTGCTGTACCCGGTTTTGGAAGCGGTAATGGTAGTAGGAAGTGGTAGAAGCGGGTAATTATCCGACTGGGCCCAGACTCGACGGCACATCGAAGCACCATTGAATGAAAAGACTGTTTCATTTTGTCGCAGCCATTTCATGTTTCGTGTTTGCAAAAACATTCAGTTTTCAAGCTTTTGTGGTGCCCAGTTAAACAAAAGATAAAAAGACGGCGTTTAAATGAACACATGGACAAGGAAAGTGCAGGGAAGGGTCACCTGTGTGAGAAAATGTGTGGTCACTGGTTTACAAAGTGAATGAGAGTGAAAGGTCAGAGTGAGTCAGTGAGTGCAAGTGTCAAAGTGTATTTTCAGTGTATTAGGTAATGTGTGAGGTGAAGTATAAGCAAACATTAACAACAACAAGAAAAAAGTAAATAACAACAACGGCAAGGGGAAGACGGCAAAATAGTGACAACTTTGAGGAGGAAGAAGATGAGATTGGTGATGATGATGATGATGATCACACGGCACACGGTGAAAGAGGATATGTACAGGTTTTGTATTGCAGTCTAAATAGGGGTAAAAAATGGGTTGCTGCTGCTAGTAAACCTTTTCTGGTGGTGCTGATATGCCTGCCTTCGGTTGGGTCGGCCAGAATCGATCGGTTGCAGAATGTGAATGGAAGAACAGAAGTGTTAGTGTACGTGCATGTGTTTGCAGTGTTTGCAAATGTTCTCGCGCAACTGCTGACACCCATGCTAATCAGAAGTTTTTTCTCGACCAAAATTGCTTTTGTTAACTTCAGCAACTTTTAAGCAGAAAATTGAAAGAGGCCCAGAGAGAGGTGCCTCAACTAGTGCAGTGGTCACAAATTGAGGAACTGCTGCTGCTTGCCCACTGGTAATTACCGCTCGCTGCTGTCCTATGCTCATGCAGTGACTATCTTGGAAAGAAGAGGGAGAGAGGAAAAAATTCCGCTTTCTTAAAATTCACCCAAAGAAGAGAAGAAAAAAATCTCCGGTTTCGTTTCTTTGCCTCATTATCATTCTTCTTCTGGCCCCTCTCTATCTTCCTTCTTTAGGCGGCACTTTGAATGATAAGCTCATAACAGCATGCATTTTCAATGCACCTCTTCGAGTTGGTAGTAGTGGTGGTGCGCTCTATGGTACTTTTCCGGTAATTGCAGCACACTCATTGAAGAGAGAGTTATTGATTCTGCACGCTTTCTTGGATGACTGACTGCCTGTCTGTCTGCCTGGTTGGCTGGTTGGCTGGCTTCCTTTTCTCCTCTTCAACACAATCAATAGTCGATCGACGGCAGCTGAACCGGGTACTTCCCCTCAATAGGAACCGGTGGTGAGGCTTGTGTTGCCAGCAACAGCAGCAGCAGCAGCAGTAGCAGTGACACCAATTAAGGAAGAGAGAGGGAGACCAGACAGTGTTCGTCTTTTGGTCTGCTCCATTCACTAGTCCAACTCCTCCTTCTCCTCCCTTTCCTGCTTTATCTGCTTTCAGTCAACAACAGCAGCAGCTTCTTCAGTTGAACGTCGGCGTTCGATTTCCTTGTCGTTGAGAACTGAAACTGAGGTCTGCTCCTCACAGTTCTTCCAAAAAATACAGCGCCTTTAATTGCGCCTCTGCTGCGGTCGCACTTTCACCGGACAGGCCATTAGCGCTCAGTTGGAGTGTGTGTGTCGGTGATGAGACCAAAGCACGGAGACCACCGCCGGAGAGTGCTTCTCGGGTCTATTCAGACTGCAGTTGAGCACACACACACAAACAGGGCGACAGAGTTCACCAAAGTGGCTCCAATTCATAAAGCCGCTGAATTATTTACAAGCTGTTCTCCCAGTGGCTGTGTTAGTGCAGTGCCTGGTCTCTTTCTGTACACTGTACACAAATGTGTAGTGCACTGAATGCACCAGCAGTTGCACCAGTCAGTCTGTCAGGTTCTCTTTCTGCTGGTGACCGATTGACTGGTCGTGTTGGTGGTGGTGGCGACAGAACAGACGTAATGCACCTTTCAACAAAGTGGTGATCTTCCAGGCAGATAGCGACCGATTCAGCAGCAGCAGCAGTAAACATTGATGTGTCAAGGAGAAAATTCAGAGTACTATTTTGCCCACTTTTAGAGCAGCAGGTGCACTATCAGTGACATTGATCAGAAGCGAATTTCGATTTCAACTAATAGGGCAATCAGCTGAGAGCACGGCGGCGGTGGCAGAAGCAGCAGAGTTCAATTTGGGAAACTGAGAAAAGGCAGGCAATCTGATGATGATGACGATCAGCAACAGCAACAGTGCTTCTACTCCTTTTGGCTGAGAATTTTGCTTTTTTATTTTGAGCACCACATCTTCACTGTGCTTTTGAAAAGTGGTGCAGGTGGAGACGGAGAAAAAGTGAAACTGTACAGTAATGATAAAAATGGCAAGTGACGGCGACGAGAACCGAGTCAATATAAAGACTGCCGGGCTATGTTCGTCGACTGAAGCTCATTTTGTGTTTGTTTGTTTTGGTGTTTTTTGGACTGTAGTAAATGTTCAAACGTGTTGATAGAACCAACAACCACTTTTAGTGATGATCGACGCAGAAAAAGCGGCCGCTGTTGATTTTGACATCGTTTACTGCTGTACCCTCGAACCAGACGGCAAACAACAGGCGAGTGAAGGTGACCAGCTAAAAGAAGAGCTATCACGAGATGGACAGACGTTCTTTGACTGTGAAGAGGAGAAGGCAGAAGAGGAAGTGGCTGCACTGCTGAAGGTGTGCAATTTCAGTTCACCGGATAAAGAACAATCCAAGTTGCTTTGCTGTTGTGGCTACTCTTGGCTTCAAATCAAGTGGAGCAATGTCATCTGGCTGCTCACACTTCACAGTCTCTTCTTCTTTGCCTTTTCTCACTGTTTGGTGAGCCCGGTAAAGATGCAGTCAGTTTTTTGGACCGTTTTTACCTCAATCTTTTCTGGTTTTGGCATGGCAGGTGAGTTTTTCATAACTAACTGGTTTATCAAAGTGACGACTTTTTCCTTTTAGTTGGCGCCCATCGTCTGTACGCTCACCGCACCTTCAAAGCCACACTACCGCTTCGTGCCTTTCTCCTACTTCTGCAGACGATTACCATCAATGGGAGTGCTTTCTCTTACGCCCGTGACCACCGCAACCACCACAAGTGGCCAGCGACGCATGCCGACCCAAAGAATCCAGGTCGTGGCTTTTTCTTTGCCCACGTCGGCTGGTGGCTCCTTCGAAAACGACCTGAGGTGGCCCAGTTTGGCGCAAAAGTGCCCATCGAAGATCTGCTAGAGGACAGATTGCTCATGTTTCAGCATCGGTTCTATCTTCCTCTGGTTTTCCTGTTCTCCATTCTCCTGCCAATTGGCATTCCGTGTCTGCTTTGGAGTGAGGACCTTCTCACTTCTTCATCTTTGACTGTTATTCGGCTTGTAGTTGTTCTGCACCATCTCTTTACGGTCAACTCGGTGGCACACTTCTGGGGTCACCGGCCGTACAATCGTTGGCAGAAGCCGACGGAGAATGTTCTTATCAATTGGATTTCGATGGGTGAAGGTGAGTCAAAGTGTGACAATAGCAATTTTTGCTAAAATCTTCTTTTTTCAGGGCTGCACAACTATCATCACACTTTTCCCTTTGACTACCGAAACAGTGAACACAGCTGGTGGGAAGTTTTCAATCCGGCAACGCTCTTCATTGAAGTGACCATTCTTCTGGGACTTGCTTCTCAGCCAAAGAAACCAACTCCAGGGCTTATTCGCAAGGTGATTGAGGCAAAAGGCAATCCAGAGTACTTTGAAGCGTCCAACCAGTGGTCACTTTGGCAAAAAATAACCTTTGGACTGCTTGACTGGTGTCTAGGACTAGCCCTCGCGCAGTGGCCAATGTGGATTGTAATCATCTACAAGGCAGCCACTAGACAACCATTGATCAACTTGTAGAAGAGGTCGGCACATTCAAAATAAAAATTTCATAAAAGCACTTTCAGCAGTTAGTTGTAAAGGCCACCTCTTGTCGGCGATTTATGCGACGTAATCACCGACGAGTGGTGCTCACCACCAAAAGAAAGATCACGGTTGCTGGTAGAGTACGTCGATGAGGGAGGGTCGTAGAAAGGTTGGTGGTGATGATGCAGTTGATGAAGTGGAGATTGATGGTGGTGGAGGTGGTGGTGATGAGTGTGGTTGGGAGAAACTGCTGACTGGTGGTGAACTGGCAGTCGCGGTGTGTTGTGCATGTAATCAAGTGCCTGCAGGTCCTTTTCCAGAAGATGCAGTCGAGTGTCGATGCTCGTCGAGGGTGTTGTGCTAAGCTCGGTGTTGTCCACGTCATTCGCCTCCAGTCCATCCTCATCTTCGGAGGTCTCCTTGACGGTGGTCGTGATAGAAACTGAAGAGGCAATGGTCACTGAGTCGGTGCAGTCACCACCAGTCATTAGGTCGGCATCAGGCGTCATCAGGGCGTCATTCTCTCGTAAAAACAGCGATGAGGGCGTACTGCGAGCGGTGGTGCTCGCCGATATGCTCTCGCCTACCATCATGGCGGCTGATGCTACCGTTGTCTCTACTCCTCTTCTTTTCATTGGACTTTTGCTCGAGGAAGGTCGCTGATTCCCGCTGATTATCTTTCCACCCGTTGAAGGTTTTCTTTGGTGGTTATGTTCGTAAGAGTCCGGATAGATTTCATGTAGGTCATAGTGGTGATTTGAGGTGCCAAACATCAGCTCCTCAACACGTCGTTCTAAAAGACGGTTTGTCTTTTTTGCACGCACCAGATTGATATCCTTCTTCTGCAAGCCTGTTTTTGGTATAGTAAACAAAATTGTTGAATGAAAAACTTGAAAAAAATCGTAACAAAAGCAAGAGACTCACCTTCATAGCAGGCCACCAGCAGATTCCACAAGTACATTTGGTTCGTTTTGCTCACCGACATCGAGTGAATCGACTCAGGAGCAATCAACTCTTCCACCTCACGAGCACTCATTATCCTCCCTCCAGGCAGCTGAATGTTTGTCCCTGCCATCGTCGTTGCCGTCAAGTCGTCAATGGATTCATCGGCAGCCACTGCACTACCACCGTACTTCTTTCCACCATCATTGTTTCGCCCCATCTGGTGCTCCTCCATAAGCTCCTTGTACTTGGCCAGTCGTGCCGTCAGCAGCCGCCGCTCCTCCTCCTCGCCTTTGATCTTCTCTTTTAGATACCTAAACAAACAAATGAGCGTCATTCAGCACATTGTCCTAATGAGCCCATCAACATCAGCATAAGCAGCAGCACTTGCCTGTTCTCCAGATAGAGTGCCTCAGAAGAACTAGGGTGATCAAAGGAATTCGCGCCATTTCCTCCATCAGCATTGCCGCCGCTGTTGCTGCTGCGAATGGACGCCATCAGGCGCTCATTGAGGCGGTCATTCTTCAGCGTCAGCTCGTCTCGCTCCTCAGCCAGTTCGTCCTTCTCCTCGAGCAACGACTGAATGTCTCGTTCCATCATCTTCACTTTCTCCTTGTAGTACTCGAGATCACCGAGAATCGTCTCGTCCACCAGTCGGTCACGGTTCGACTCCAGCACCAGTGAGTCCATGTTCTTCGACATTGAACGCATCTGACAGCGGACTAACTTGAGGTCGCCTAGGGAAAGAAAGAAAGAAGCAAACAAACAAAAGTACCAGTTTTGTTACTAGACTGTCTGGCGGGGAAAAAGGCGCTATTATGCAAGAGTGTGTCTGGATACACAAAAAGCGATTCATTTTAGAAACTGATTTGTTGTTTTTGCTTGTTGGCATTACCATTCACCAGCAGCTGGTCATCATTAGCATTGGGCCATTGACCAAACATGGGGGTGATTAGCTGATGCAAAAGCGAAGAGAAGAGCACATTTGGCTGCTGCAGCTGCGGGTAATTACAATTGCCCCCAGTGGTCGTCATATAAAAGACTGCCTCGACAATGGTGGACAATACTCAGACACAGTCAGACACAATCACAGTCACAGACAACATACCACAGCAGTCAAACATCAGAGAGAATGAAAGGCTCCAGTTTGTGTCTTTTCCTCCTCTTCTTAGTGCTCACCCATTGTTCCTCACCGTTCATCGACGCCCGTCCAGCTGATGGTCAAGGGGTTCAGGGGAAAAACGATGACGTCAACTTTGAGCTGCCCGAGGCGTTGCGGCAGCGTCTGGGCGACACCGTTTCCGAGATTGAGTGGCTCCTCCACCAGTTGGTGAACATCCTCTCCGACATGGTCGACGGCATCGAAAAGGAGCCCGAACTGCTGCAAAACTACCAGTTTCGGCAGATTCTCATTCAGGTGATCAAGCGCATCGACTACATTCTCGAGCACTTTGAGAACGTCGGCACCAGCGTCCTCACGCCGACGGTGATCTACGAGCTGCAACGCATCGACTGCATTCGCATCCGCCTGGCCAACTACATCAGTCAGTCGAAGAAGTACGACGACAGTCAGTGTCGGAAGAAGGAGACGACGGACAAGCCGAACAACGGGGCGGCCAACAACGACCAAATTGTGCCCCTCCTCACGCAGATTGTCGCCATTCTGGTGCAAGTGACGCAGCAGCTGGACAAGTTGACGCAGCTGCAGAAGGGACAGATGGGACAGATGTATACGACAACGCCCAGTAAGCTGTTGTTTAATATTTAGCTGGTTGAACTCAACATCTTTTTCTCACTTCTTTAGACTACAACCCCTGGGGAACGACCCCCTCAACGACGGCTTACCCACTGTGGACAAAACCCGCTTCCACCATCAACTGGGATGATCTCATCTCGCAGTTTGTCAGCTCGCAGCCAGTCACTTTCACAAATGTAAGTTTAAGAATTTTAAGTCTAGTTTTAAATCAAATTCTTTCCCTTTCTCCCCAGCCACCGTACACCACTGCCGCCCCTCTGGTGAGCGGCTCCACGCAAAACTGGGGCAGCCTAATCTCGCAGGTGATGGAGAGCATGGGCGGGACGCTAGTGCCCAACTGGAGCACCGGAATGACGACGGCGGCCTCTACGGCGACCACCGCCTGGGAGGACGCCATGAACGACCTGATCGGACAGTGGTCCAGTCAGATGAGCACCAGTGCGCCGTCGGGCAACAGCATGAACGTGCAGCAGTGCGTCGACAACATTCTCTCAATCATCAACACCATCCAGGGCCAACTGCCGATGATGAACGGAACGACCATGGCCACCAGTATGAATGGTTGAGAAAGGGAAAAAGAGGGGGCGGAGAGGTCGTGGTAGTGGTGGTGGTTATCGTGCTATTTTCTGTACAGTCCTCTCAAACTTACACAACAAAATCTAATGAATACTGTGAACTGCAATTGCAGCCAGACGGGGTGCCCGAAACAGTGTGGCAAGCAAGCAAGCAGGCAGCACATCCATTATTAATGGGTGAGCAATAAAAACAAGCACAGACACATATTACGGCACACTTCGCTAATCATCACGACGATCCCCTCCTTCTCCTTCTTCTTTTTCTCCTCCTCCTCCTTCCCACTGACTAGTCCATCGATAGTCATGTGTGTATTATCTCTTTCTGATTAGAAGTGCTGCTGCTGCTGCCGCTGATGGTTAAGTTGTTCTCGAATAGCAGGCACTTCTTTCGCTATATATGCAGTTTCTCGAGCAATAATTATTCTTATTATTAGTTTGGTCTACGGTCTGGTCACTGACTACGGTAGTGCTGGTGGTGGTCAGACACCGAAGCTGCTGCTGTTGCTGCTGCAGTCAGTGTACAGGCCATATAGCCCCGGCTTTGGCCAAAGTTTGTGTCCTCGTTCCCCTGCGATCCGAGTGCAGTCAGCGGCGACGGCGGCACCGCTCTTCGGTGCACGCACCGGTCAGAGGTGCAGATTAGGTGAGCACGACTGAGCGAACCTGAATTAGCGACCCTCCACACTACGCAGCCCTTCTTTCCTGCCTATTGTCCGATTCAGTGGAAAGGCGGAATTTGCAAACAAATGCAGGCAGAAAAGGCAGCAGCAGCTGCTGCGAAAAGAGAGAACAAACACTTTCACACACACAAACCCACTGAGACGGGCACTCAGGCGCTCACTCACCTTCGGCGTCGGCAAGTTTGATGCGCAGGTCTTCAATCTCCCGAATGAGACTCTTGTTCTGCTCTTTGAGGGTAATGAGCAGCTGAGCAAGCGGCTCAGCGCCAATAGGCATCGGTGAAAGGGACTGAGAGTGAGGGGAGTGGTGCGTGCGAAGCTTCGGTTGATGATTTGCTGCTGATGGGTTGGTAGTGCTGGTGGGGGTGGTGGCTGAGGCACCTGACAGGGCGAGGACGGCAGAGGTAGTGTTTGTGGGCGTAGTGGGGCTGAGAAAGTCGAGTGCACTGAGGAGAATGTCGTGCCTCTTTGAGAAGAAGCTGGCGTTGAAGTGGGAGGTATTGTTGTTGTTGTTGTTGTTGCAGCTGTTCTGATCTCGCTGTTGCCAGCCATTGGTCGTCGTAGAAGGAAGCAGTGGTGAAAAGGCATTGTTTGCCGCTGTTCTCCGAGGTAAAAGTCGTTCACTGTGATTTTCACCACTCTCTATGACGTCTTTTTTGCTGCTGTTGTGCAGCAGGAGGAAAGGGTCGTTCTCGTGGAAGGCAGGCGACAGTTTGGAGGTGGCAGGAGAGCGAGCGGAATTACTGCTGTTGTTGATGTTATTGTTGTTGATAATGCTGCTACTGTACAGCATACTGTTTGGCCGAGGCTGACTGGGGTTGCTCTTAGTGGTCGAAGGTGCTGGTGGTGCAGGGGCTGGGGCCGGCACCTGAGCAGGAGCCGGAGGTGAGGTCGAGGAGCAATTAGAGTGCAGGTCAGGTGATGGCTGCCTTTCCTCCAGCACCAGTTTGTACTGCTGCCGATGATGATGGTGGTGGTGGTGATGGTGGTTAGGGTGGTGATTTGGATGATGAATACTCCTCGTTCCTGCTGGAGAGTAGTCCTCGCTGGAGTAGCTGCCACTGGGCCTCAGCTGCTCTGCCGCACTCGTTGACGTGCTGCTTGATTTGTGGCGATGATCCGACGACGGCGTGGTCGTCGTTGTACGGTTGTAATTGGCAAGGTACGAGCTGCTGTCGCGTGACAGAAGACCCTGGTTCGGGTGGTGATGATGATGATCACTGTGTGGACTCTTGCCACCACCACCACTGCTGCTACCGCTGCCGATTTCTCTTCTCACCTGTCCCGAGTCGTGAGTAAAAGAGAAAGAAGAATAGCAATTAGTGCTGGTTACTGGCTGGCAAATTTGTAAGGGGTGGAAAAAAGCAAAAAGGTGAGTAATTTTAATCACACACACATACACACAAACAGTCCAAAAGGTGCATTAAATTTAATTTGCAGTGAAACCCTTTCTGTTACACACAAATTAGACGCCCTGGCGCTTTTTATAAAATGAAAGCAAAACTTTTCCTATTCATTGAAAGGTCTACGAGTAGTTTTTTCATGCTGCCGACGACTACCTGCATCTGCTACTGAATTATGATAGAGTAGTGCAACTGTACAAAAGTTGCAGTGCAAACACATTCTCTCACTCACACAGCAGACTCATTCACACAGATCAAAGTACACTGGAAATGGAGTTTGCATATTGTCAGAGTGCCGCACTCGACATTCACTGCAAAATTGCATTAACTGCTTTAGCCAGTGCAGCGGAGGCAATGTGACACAAATATGCAGATCGTTTGACAGCGATTCTCCGGTGAATTCAGTGAGAACCACAGAGAAAAGCCGCCGCCGTCTCCGCCGTTTCCACCGCCGACGCCATCAACTCTGCACAGCAGCCAGCTGTACCACAGTGGAGGGGAAAATGGAATTAGAGAATGACTGGAAGTGCTGGACTCCCCCAGTCGCTCTCACTTTGCCTTCTTTTCCGCCCGACACAACAAGACTGAGACCGAGACTGAAGTGGACTGGTGGTGCTGCTGCTGCCGTACTGCACCTACTGTACACACAGACACTGCTCACATACTAAGCCACAGAGCTTCGAAGTGATCAGCAGTAGCAGCAGCAGCAGCCGCACAACGAGTGGCACGCAATTAATAACGATAATGGGATAATGCACTGCAGGAGCAGCAGCAGCAGCCATACGAGGACGGGCACTGGGCACCAACAACAACAGCAAGGAAAAGGAAAGTGAGAGAGAGAAAGCCACTCGGGCACACTTTGCCCGTATCTTTCTCTGTTTGTTGAACAGAAGAAAAAAAAACACTAAAAGTGCACATACACTGCTGACACTTGAGCAGCTGCAGCTGCAGTGGCAGTATGAAAGAATCGGAGTCGTTGAAAAGGAAGAACTGTCACCACAACTGTGACTGCCTGACAATTAGCCCGCCGTCCATTAAGGTGGCCGATCGTTTCTATCACTCCAAGACCTCACTTATACCTTTCTGCTGCTGTTCTATGTCGCCGATATTGTCAGGGTGCGGTTTCTGAAGGCGGTAAAGTGACACACACTTACACAAAACACTGATTGACTGCAATCAGTGTTTTGGGCAGTCAATAATAATAATAAGAGCAGCCAACTACTGTCAACTGGGACAATGCATAAACACAGCCCCAGCCACTACACAACACCTTTGCTGCCTACCGACCATTAGATACCGGCCAGAATTTGGTCTCCGGTTGAAGAAGAAAAGAAGAGGAAGAATGAAAAGCACTTATGCATAGTCGATCATAATTGTGGCCGTTTTATCGAACAGTCAGTGGAGCGGGCATTGAGGGGGAAGAGAAGAGGTCGGTGAAAAATCAATTTTCACCGCCACTTTTTCCATTCTTTATCACTTTCCACTACCTCACCCACTCACTCATTCAGTAACTGGGTCCTCCTGTTCCTCCTGGACGAGAGTGGACGTCATCGAGCGTCATTGTCAAATGTGAATACTCCTTTTTTCTCTGGTGCACTCTCTGACCGTCCATCTTCAGTCAGCATCTTTTTCCTCTTTCTCTGCGTCAATCAATTATTCATAGCTAGTTCAATGGTACTTTATAGCCAATAGAGTAGTTGCACCAGGCAACAGCAACATCAACAGCAGCAGCAGGGCACCGCCGACTCAATCTCAACTGGCAACAGCAACGGCCGGCAGCAATCTATTCTCTCATTCACTCAGTTCCTTCTTTTCTTTTCTTTTCCTTTTTGCTCTTCTACTCTCTAAGTCTGTGTGTTATTCTGTCTGTCTTATCTCCTCGATGATGCATTATTAATCGTTCCCTGTTTGCATTTTATGAACTTTTTCAGTCTCCGCTTTTCTGCTGTTGTTGTTGTTGCTCTTTTTCTGTTTTCTACTTCTTGTTTGATACTCTTTTTGGCTGGAATCGCTTTAAAGTAAAGCTACAGTGTGTTTCTTTTCCCTCTGTTCTCCTTCTTTTGAAACAGCAAAGAACTGCCGTTTGATATTAATGAAGAGAAGAGGCTAATCAAATTTCGATTATGATTCAGGGGCCGGTAATCTCAGCATTTGCATTGCTGCTGCTGCTGCTGCTGCTGCTGCTTTTACTGATGTCAGACAGGCGGACAAAGTTGTACTTTTTTTCCTCTTCCTCTCTGGCAGCGCGTCTTATCGATCGATTCGATTCTCGAAGCTTGTGGCACTAAATCATCTTTAGGCTTTCTTGTCTCCCTCTCTCCCCCATTTCCTAAGATAGTTGCTGCTGCTGTTGCTAATAAAACTACGATGGCTACGTGGCCAATAGTGATCAGTGCTCAGGCCGCCACTGAGCAAAGGAAAATTGATTTAGACGGCTCACAGGCACTGGTGGTGGTGGCAGTAGAAGAAGAAGTAAATAAAGAGCGATGTGATTTAGGCCGATGATAGAAGGAGAGGGAAAACAGATAGAGAGTGAGCCATTGCGATCGTCGGCCGGTAATATTGGCAGCGACTACAGCTGCACTGGCAAGAGTAGTGTAACCTGCCTGCTAGGAGCTTGCCTGCCTGGAAGCCTAGCTAAAGAAACCTACTTCGGAGGTGCTACATACAAAACCAAAAGTAGCAGCAGTGAACTCTGCTCAATGAAGGAAGGCAGAAGCAAGAAAAAGAGAGCAAGTTTACACTGCAAATTATTGTTCAGTTACTGTACTGCAAAGATGAAGTTGAAGAGGAAGATGAGGCGGCCTTAGTTGAAAGCGCAGGTGCCTCTGGTTTGTTTGTGTCTGTTTGCTGCTGCTGTTACTGCTAACGCACAATGCCTACTGCCACTGGGTGCTGCAATTGCCTTCATTTTGCATTTTATTTCATTTTTTCCTTACCCGTCTATCTTTTTATTCTTGTGGTCTACTTTGTAAAAATGTGCTCAAAACTAGCAGTTGCTGATTGTGAAAATGTTAACTAAATACATGCAGCATTTAGAGCATGCAGTGCTTCTCTAATTGAGTAATCAGTCTTCAGCCAAAGCTAATTTGCAATTAGCTGGCTGATTTTATCTCCATTTTGCGCATTGAGTTATAATAAAAATGATAATAAATTGCTTGGTAAAACAGAGTAGCATAGAAGGTGCTTTATCACATTACCTCTGCAAGCGTTGACATTTTGAAGCTGCTGCTGTTGCTGCTGGCCAAATCGGGCGATTTGCATGCCTCTCTCGAGCTCATCTTTTTGCTCTTCCTCGACACTTTTTCACTCGTGCTCTGTCAGCCAGCACCACGTTGGTCGTTAGGTGATGATGGTGCAGCTGCAGCTGTTGTCGGTGTCAGTGGTGTCAGCGGTGGTGGTTGTGGTGATGATGACTGGACGGTTGTTAATCATTCAGACTGGTGAAAAGTGGTAAGCGAGCTGAATATGGCAACTTTGGAGCAGTGCACTGCAGTGTTTTAAGTTTGTTCCAAGTCTGCTGTAGCTCAGCAGCGGTAGCAGCTGCAGTTGATAAAGGTGATGGCAGAAGTTTATGCACTCCAGCTCTGTTCTTCATTCTGCTTTGCTGATGGTGGTGGTTTGCTAGCTTTCTGCAGCAGCAGCAGCAACTCGCATAATGCCTGCATTTGAGATAATTATCTTCCAAGAATGTGTGAGATGAATTTTCCGTATCGTAATTATGAATAGTGGAGTAATACAGAAAGCAGCAGCAGCGGCAGCGGTAAATGTAAATTTCTTTAGCAGTCAGTTCAGTGAGCAATTTCGTTTGAATGTGCAAGTTGGTTGCAGCTGTAGAATTTAGAATCCCGAAGTGCAGTGATAATAATCGTACAATGAATCGCTAATTTCCACAGAGCAGGCAAGTTAACTTTTCTGCAAAGCGTGCTGATGGCGGAGGGTATCTCTTTTCAGCACATCATCAAAGAATGTTGTGCACCAAAGCAACAAAAAGTAGCAGCAGCAGCAGTAGACAACGACTTTAAAATTGTGCCGCTAGACAATGATAATGCTGCAGTTCTTTCTTTGCAGAGCAGTTACAATTCCGTTTCATTAGTGCCGATTAAATAGCGGTCATGTAAATGGTGGCAGATGAGAAGAAGAAGAGGAGGATATGAAAATAGTGAAAATTGTTGCGAAATGTAGCCACTGCATAGTTAATGCTGGTAAAGTTGCTAGTGGAAGTTGTGCCATACTGCAGCAGCACAACAACAACAAACAAAAGCTGTGCTGCAAGCGTGTTGAGCAAACGATGAGAGTTGAGAGTGAGAGAGAAAGAAGAGAGTGCTGATGACACAAGAAGATGAAAGTTCTCTTTCCGCAGTTCTCCCGTTTTGAAGTGAAAACCGGGAAAAACGGATTGAAAATTCTTTGTAAATGTGCACTACAGGCACTAGAACATAGAAGAAGAGAGAAGTAGAATGGCAAAGACTTGCTAACTAGACCTTAAAAAAGTAATTAGAATTTGTATCAAGTATAAGATGTGGTGGAAGCCGGCTCAGGTTTTGATGACCGTCTTCTAGACTTCTAGGCTTCTGGTCTGGTCTGTTGCGACAGCTACTATTAGAATAATAGTACACTACTAATGCCAGAGTGCAATTAAACGCCGCACCAAATTACAGTTTACAGTTTACAGTTTACAGTTGCCAGCTTTAGCATTAGCATTATTATTGTTAGTATTGCGAACCAGCTGCCGAAGTAGAAGTTGTAGTTGTAGAGTAAAGTAGAAGACGACACTACCAACTACAGCCGACAACAATTTTACTCTCTCATTCTCTCTCGCTCTTAAATTCTACTGGCGACGGCAACGACGACAACGACGACGGCGACGGCGGCTGCAACAGAACTGACGGACACTGACCGGACTCGAGTGAGGCGAAAACGAATGGCAGCAAAATTTGATGAAGTCAAGCAAAGAAGAAGTAGGCAGCCTGAGAGAGAGGAGAAGCAGAATTCTCTTCTGCCGAAAATTGGGTTCAGCGTGGTTCGGCGTGTGGCGCCCAGTCTGTGAGTCACTCGGGCAATGAATGCTCCTGCTCCTGCCGCCGATGGTTCAGCTGGTGTTTGCTCTCTTTCGCTCTCTCTCTCCCACGGCCACTGGATTCGGCATTTGGCACCGCAAGACAGACGCACAGACTGATAGCAGCATAGCGCCAGAGTGCACCTCTCTCTCTCTCTCGTCTGCCTCACTGGGCGCCAATGGGACTCTCAGAGCTCACTCGAGCCTGTGCTGCTGCTTTATTCTCTCGTCGCCGTTGTCGCCGTCGTTGTCGTCGTCTTGCGTTTTGTTTTGACTCCCTTTCCTTGGGAGCAGTAATGTTTTGCCGCCGTCGTTCTTCCAGAGACTGGTACCAGGCCAGCTAGCAGCTGACTCGGGTGGTGGGCTATTTGGCTACTGCTGCTGCTGTTGTTGCAGGTTCTTGGCGCCAAGGAACCTTACTTTCCTCTCTTTCCCACCAGTCTTTCTGACTATATCTCCTTTTTCTCTTTCCCTTTTTGCGGTGAAGAGATAACTGACGTAGAAGAGCCCTAAGCCAGTTTTCCGAATCTCGTTGCTGTTGTTGCAGCTCCAACTACACAGTGCACTGACAATGTGTACAGCACAGCTGTACAATGCAACCAAAGGACTACAGTTTGGCTCGGTACCGCTCTGCTACCCTGCTCAAGAAGGCCAATTCTATATACCCACAGTAAGCACCTTCCATTTCTTGCCCCTGACAACCACCGCCATCACAGTCTGCTAATAGCATTATCATAAAAGTCACATTACATTCACAATGAAGCAATCTTCTTCATCGTGGGGGCTGAAGCAAGATTAGCAACAATTCTTCTAATTTTAAATGCCCTCAGAAGAGCAAGAAACGGTGGAAAGAAGGAGCCTGGATGCTGTCTGAGCCTGAAAGCTTGACTGACAAGCACTGACAAGCTGCTTTAAAGGAGAAAACAGAAAATAGTGCAGTCCATTTGGAATTTAGGGTGAGTTCACTTCCCTCGCTGAAGGTCTCTCTTCGGTTTCTTCTTTGGTAATCATTTCATTTACTTGCGTTGTTTACCTTTCTTTTGTGTAATTGTCTATTGGTGATCAGTTCACCCCTCCTCTTCACTCTGACTACCACTGCCCAATTCATTCTTTCCACCGCCCGATTACTCGGCACCCAGACCAGGTTTCATTTACAGACAGTCAAACAGATAAACGCCAGTTTTCTTTTCTCTTGACACTTCCCAGGCGCCACGTTAAAACTGTTTTTGTGCTTGTTTTAGGTTTTTTTCACTTTTTTCTTTGTACATTATACACTGCTGAGGCCGCGGCGGTGATTGTACTAAGGATAAATGTGTGCGCAAACAAGTCCTACAAAGGATTAAGCCCAGCATTTGAGCAGTCAAGTGAGCGAAAGCTTTTTCTGTTGGTTTGTTTTAGCTCTAGTAGCTTTCTGAAATTTGTCTGACATTAGATGAGTAAAGTGGCAGTAAAGCGTAGAGCATTGAAGTCAAGTTAACACAGCAGTACCACCACTCTCTGAACGAGCAGTAAAAACAAAAAAGAATTTCAATTTATTTTTCTTGATCTTTTTTTCTGGTGCTGTCATCATCAAAGACGAGGAAAAGAAACTGCTTTCCCTTTTGCCAACGGGTTGCTGAAATTGAATTACACGAACATGCAGTTGTAGGAGAGCAGCAGCAAGAGAGCATGCTTGCACTACATGGTTCGCTTTAATTAACATTCACTGCTGATGGCACCTTGGCTCTCCTTTTTTTCTCAGAGGCCGACTGGCTAACTACCAAAAGGGAACTATCACTTGTCGTTCTCTTTTTTTCCTGTAGAAATGGTTTTGGTTTTTCAACACTGTACCCAAAGAGAAGAAATAGACGACAGGTACTACTGCTCACAATGCACAACGACAGCACCTCTCCGGGCGCCACTTAGCGCCACTGCTGCCAGTTTTTACTAGTCCTCTCTTTTACTTTCATCCTCAATGCCCCTTTCCCCTTTCCCGTTTTCTGTCGGTCCGTCGGATTTGATTGGCTTGTCGGCGAATCAATTACCTGCTCTATTGCTCGGATGCTTTTTCTACCCGCCGACTGAAAGTCTGCCAGTCTGTAGCTGCAACCAGGGCACTTTCACTGGCTGGTACTCTTTTACTGCTGCTTCTTTTTGTTGCTGCCACTGTCGCTCTGTCGACAGCACACTTTGCCGCTTGTTAGCTCTTCATTTCAGCCAAGTAGGTAATGTGCTGGTGTTTCAGCCAGTGCACACAACGTCTGCTGCCACTGCAGTGAGTGTAACTTTTTAGCACCGTTAATTTGACCGTGCAAAAGAGGAAAAGTAGTAGAAGAAAAAAGAAGAAGAATGAAACGAAGAAAGAGAAGGAGTTAATGCAAATGCTCATTTCACTGCATAGCTTCTCTATTTTTTTCCTTTGCTTGTACTCGCTTGCTGCTTTGGTGAGGCACCTGTGCTGAAGGCAAATACGCAAACCTTCGTCGTATTTGGTGAAAAATGAGCCAGTTTTCCAGCCAGTGTTTGCCACCAATGCTCTGAGAAACATTTTTTCTTCATTGCTTGCACAATTTTCTCTTTTGCTGATTTTTGGTGTTGTTATTGAGAGAGAAAAAAGGAAAGGGGAGAGAAAGTGAGGCAAATCCTTTTATAATTAGGCCAATTTCTGTCGACGCTGCACTGCTGCTTCTGCTGATGGTGCCGTTGTCGCTGTTGAAATCTGTCTGACAGATAGGACGCCAACGACGAGACTACTTCTTTGCATTGAATATATTCAATTTACACGCTACTCGGCTAATGTCATTCAGGCAGCAGCGACAACCAGAGCTGCAGAGCTTTGCTGAACTTCCAGCACTTCTAGTGCACACATACACACACTAATTAACGCCGTTTGTGCGCCCTACCCCTTTTGTCCTAATTATTGTCTGCTTTTCACTCTTTCCCTCTCTTTTATGACTAAATCTGCTCGTGCTTTGTGCAAATTCTCTTTTTTCCTGGTTCTCTCTATGAATGCCTGCCTTTGACACGCGGGACAAACTGGGCTCTGATTGCGAGCAAGCGGATGAAAGGAGACTGTCCCCTGAATTAATCGCAGTTTTGTCTATGTGTGTGTCTTTCCCTATTCCATCAAAGGAGATCGAGGATGAGAAGTTAGGTATCTGACAGCTAAAACTGCTGAAAATCTCTCATTCTGACTGTTGTGTATAACCCGGAAGTGGGGCGCACAGACGCATTTGTTTTGATTCTGGTGACGCAGCAGACAGGACAGCTCTTCACTGTCCCTTCCACTTAGCGACTACCAATCAGCACTACTGCTGCTGCTGCTGTTTCAGCAGTAGTCAAATTCGCTTTGGCAGCTGCCAAGCAGCTTTTCGCACTTGCTTCGGTGCATCAGCAACAGCAGCAGCCGTCGAAGCTGTCACCCACTTTTTTATTCTCCAATTTTCTCTTTTGTCACCCCCTCTCTTTCTCTTGTCTCGTTGTCACTGAACTGTGTGTGAATTGCTGCTGCTATTGATTTGCGGCAAACGCTCTCCTATTCTCTTTATGTGCAAAACTCTGTGTGTAAATGTGATTTTACCCATGATCGAGCCTCTCCATTATTAGTCGACAGTAGAATAATGGCAGGAGGCAAATAATGAAATCATCGACCACTGTGCGAAACATAACAAGGACTGGAAAACAGACGGCTATTGCTTTTTGAATTTATATACAAAATTGGCTCTGACTTTAAATTGGAGCTAGTGCAGTGGTGGTGGTGGCACTGAATTCAATGAGTCTTGACATTGTGTTTGTGTTGTTGCTGTCTCTAGTGCTGATTCAATATATCTCCTCCAAACACAGCACTTGCACATGTTTTTTACGCTGACACTGACTGACTGCTGCTGCTGGTCGCAGTCAGTTTGCTGCTCAAGGAGCTTTTCAGAGGACATAGTTTTTACGGTGTTTAAAACCACGGGACAATCATCACAAACACACTTGTGTAATTAACAGGATAGGGACGCTGACGTTTAATTGAGGCGCAGAGCTACAAAACAGACAGGCAGGCAGACATACGTCACTGATGCTGCAAACAGGAGCATCGATTTTCAGCGGCAGATAGAGCACCGAGATAGCAGGACGGCAGCATTTCAAGTTTATATAAAACATATTTAAACGCTTTTCCCTGAGTAACGTCTGTTTGTTTTCTGCTGCCTCTGCAGCTGTTCTCGCTCTCCTTCGCCTTCTCCTCCCAACATCCCTAGTAGTAGCTTGGAACAGTATTATATGATAACAAAACAACAAAATGTCAGTACACTGCCCCTCCAATGCCGATCTTCTCTCTGAATCTGTTCTCATGGCTGCACTTTGCATTCTTGTACCAATTTCAAGTTTCAAGTTTCCAAAACTGTTTCGGCTCAAGTGCACTACTAACTTGAAGCAGGGCTTCTCGTCCTTCCGTACGGTGTTCCTCTTTTTCTTCTTCTTCATTTTCTTTTTCCTTTTCTTTGACACACTGACAACTTTCACTTGCTCACATTGAAAATACAGTGCTTCTTTTTTTCTTCTTCTTCTCCCTTGTTCTCGTCCATCGTTTTGGCCCAGTGATTTGTCCAGTGGGTGAATTCCCCATTCCCCATTCCCCGTCATCTCCTCCCCTCCTCAACCACAAAAAGTGCATGTGAGAAAGAAAGAATCTTCAACCAACGAGCCGCGAACCGGAGGCAGATGACGTCTAGCGAGCGGCAGTGAGCGGCTGTCGTCGCAAATCACTGTCAACCACTGTTCATAATAAGCCGTTCACTGACTCGTGAATTGATTGTCCCATGCAAATGTTGCTCTCTCTCCCTCCCCCTCCCTTCTTCAATGTTAATTGACCGACGTCTTTCTCCTAATTGGTCATTAAATGAGTGCTGTTTTTCCCCATTAGTGGGGCTAGCACAGTTGGCTGTGAGTGTTTGTCTCGCACTATGCAGACAACAGTCGGACGTCCTTATGTCCTGTTTGTGTGTTTGTGGGTTTGTGAACTGTACGGTTTGATGACGATGATGTCCAGAAAAACAAGCGTCGTCTTGAAAAGCTGACAAGGCCGGTGGCAGTGTCTGTGAAGGCCAGTAGGCAGGTAGAATTCAGGTTTGATTGCAGTTGATGACGTTTTTAGTCATAGGTTTGAAGTTTTCTTGTGAACCGATTGTCCACCTTTGGTACACAAAAGTCAATTGGGTTCTGAGTACTCTTTTCAATTATTTAATGAATGTTTGTCATTATATGTTTACAAAAATTTACTCAAAATAGAAAACAAAAGACAAATGGGAAAAGATTCTCAAAACGTGCGAATAGCAGCAGTTCACATTGCCGATTGCACAGCTGAACGGTGTGAGACTTACAACACACTTCTTCTTTTCTTTCCTCACTTTCTTGATGTTTACCTCATAAACTGGAAAACTGTGTGAGTGTATTTTTAAAACTTGTTCGGCTATACGTTTTTTATGCAAAACAATAAAAATCGAACTACTTGCAAAGGAAGAGAAGCTCACTATCTCACTGGGCTGCAGTGAATCAGTGCACCTCTTTTTCTGTTGTTGTTTCAGTTGCCAACCAGTAGCAATATCAATATCAAAATGGTGTAACTGCAACATTTCACTGGTGCAATTGGCAGTTTTACATTTGCAGAAAAACCACCACAGTGCAAGTAATGCACATCCAACACACTCTTTTCCAGTCTGTTGCCATTCACACGTTTAAGGGGCAGAGAAAAATCACAAACTGGTGGACAGATAAGTGCTGGCCCCCTTCCAACTTTTCCCCCACCTCTCTTTCTCTTCCTTTGACTTTAGCAGTGCACGATGTCGTAGGCATTATCGATTTGCATTTGTTTTCTGGCATTTCTTTCCAGTATGCTTTGCTTCTTTTCCGAAACATGTATATTGTTTCTTTTCTTCGCTTTGACTCTCTTTTTCTCTTTCACCATATCATGTGACAGAAATACAACAGTCTCAATCTAGTTACTCTAAATGTGTGTGTGTGTGTGTGTTTCAATGGCAAATTATTAATAAGTATCAGCGACAGAGTAATAATATGAGCTTACAGCACTGAAAGTCACCACACTAGAGAGAGAGAGAGAGAGAGAGAGAGAGAGAGAGAGAGAGAGAGAGAGAG
>JAALOO010000094.1_pt1 | contig 72866 bp, 71 predicted proteins | sample 7257641 | NCBI WGS metagenome assembly JAALOO01 (sample SAMN14085613, study PRJNA598686) | mite metagenome | biome: ENVO:01001000; feature: ENVO:01001002; material: ENVO:01001226; isolation source: single female mite from University of Michigan culture on fish food culture... ...
GATGATGCAGATGAAGCCTCTTCATCCGAAGAAAACCTATCACTGATAAACAATAGAAGGAACAAAACGAGCAGCAGCAGCTACCACACCTTATCCTCAGTACCTTATCATCCACTGAGCGGTGGCAGTGGTAATCAGTCGTACGAGGGCATTGTCCGCAGTGCGCAGATGATCGCCGCTGGGCAGAATCGAAGTCGGCTGTGGCCGAGTTTCACGCCGGGAAAAAGCTCTGTGATCACGTCAAAGAAAGTTAACGGGCTGGGAGGAAGTACTTCCAATTTAACTCATGTCCACCTCAGCGAAGAGGAGGCCATCGTGCAGGCATCGGAGCCGGCACTGGAGCAACCACAACCCCCTCCTTCACATCCATCACCCACTTCCTCTTCATCCTCCTCATCATCTTCATCGAACTCCTTTGGCCAACTTCGATCACCTCATTCGAGCATTGAGCCGACCACCTACGCTCAGCCGCTCTTTATCGCCGTCACCATTGGCTGCGCCCTCCTCCTCCTCAACGTGGTCGTCTGCTCGGCCCTCTGCCGCCAATGCCGCCTCAATCGACGGCTGATGAGCTCCGAGTCGGAGTCGGCCATGACCTCGGGAACCCTATCTACGGGAACTTCAAGTTCTGAAAAGCATGTCAAAAGCAAGCAGCAGTCCAACAACAACAACAACAACAACAACAACAGCTGTACTCCAACTTCCACACTTGCTAGGTCATTGGAAAATCAGAAGACCTCGAGGAACACGGCGCAAATAGCAAGCTCGCGATCGCCTCAGGTGGCCATGAGGAATGCTCACCACCAACAACTCAATGAGCAGCAGCAGCAGCTCGGTCCATCTGTTTCGCTGCTATCTAGCAATACTAATCACGCCGGCAACAACAACAACACATTCGGAACATTGTCACGTCGAGGGGGAGGAGGTAGTGGCGGCAATGGTTCTCATCACGGATTTTCGCAGCTCTCTACGCCGGCCATGTTTCCACTGGAAAGTCTGAAGAGTACCTCTTCATCTAGCGAACCAGTTCACCCTCAGCCACCACCACCACCACCACAGCTGCTGATGCTCAACTCGAACACGGCGTCGAACACTTCGGGTGCAGCTGAGCTAAACTGGGCGACTGGGGGCGATGGCAGTGGACAGACGACCTTTCTTCACCACCACAACTCCAATAGTCAACACGCTCAACAGGCGCAGACGTACTTTTGCCTGGTGCCCGACACTGGACCGACCAATACCTTCATTTGATTGCATTGATCATGGCCACTGCCACTGCGACCTACGATCCTCGAGGTAAGTCTCGCGTGTGTGTGTTTGTGTTTACCTTTCCCTGAATGGCAGTGATTGCTCAATGCGCGCCCTCAGTCATTGTAAAGCAGCAGTTCCAATGAATCAGCAGTCTCTCTGCCCATGTTCTTCTTCTCACACTTTAGCTGATAGCAAACGGCAGCAGTCTTGGCCGTAGCTTATCAACCAACAGTTGCGGCGGCGGCAGCAGCAGCAGCAGCTTTTTCTAGCACACACTAGTAACAGCATTGGTACAGTCAGGTGCAACTCTGAGGTCTAACCAAACGACCGATCACTAAATGGTGAGTGTGTGTAAGTGGCAGTTGTCAGCATCGGCGGTGGTGGCAAGGCTGTCATTGCGCCGTAGTCGTCGCCGCCGCTCTCATTGTCAGTTGTCTCCCAGCAGCCTGCCTGTTATGCCCGAAATCGAGCATGGCCATCATCTTCATCTCTCATTTCTGACTTTTAACATCTCACACTTCTCCTTCTCCACTCTCCCTCTCCAGTGCAAGCCCACTTCATCGACCCGTTTGAGGACAGCGAAGAGGGCCTGTACTCCTTTCAGGAGAACGAGGCGGGCCAGGACCTGGACTACGAACCGGGCCTCGAGCTTGACGACATTGGCGAAGGCGCCCATTGGGTTGCACCTGGCGAAGGCTGCCGGCAAACCTCTCTCTCCAACACCACCGCTCACCAACTTCAAAACTCCTCTAATCACTCTAGTCATCACCTCAACGGTTGTATCTCACACGTTTGCCTTTCTAGCGCATCTTCACCTGGAGCGGATCCACATTCCGCTGTCGGTTTTTGAGTGAGTCTGATTTTAGTGTTTTGTTGTCAACTGATCTAATGTTTTGGTATTTTACACAGGCACGACAAGAAGCAACTTTGACTGAAGCTGACCCCCTGGTTCATCTCTTCTAATGTCGTCAACTCTTTTGCGGCACTCTGAGTCGCGGTCTGCGCCGTTTTACCCGAGCACTCAGCAGTTTCGAGTGTCGCTTGACTTGTAAGTACTTGGTTTGGCCAAGTTGATTCGGGATTCTAATTGCTTGAACTATTCTAGTCTGGTGGAGCAAAACTCGTGGGATCTGATTCCGCCTATTGTTTGGCAGTGTGGGGACTACCTGCAAGTATCGGACTGCTGTCTGGACACGGAGGACATCTTTCGGCGGTCAGCTGTGGTTCGCCTAGTGAAGGACGTTCAGTCGAAGACCAATTAGGGGATGAAGGTGGAGACGGAGGGTGCTGATGCTACAGTCCATGTTGCCGCTGTCAATCTCAAGTCATTTCTGCGGGAGTTGGCGGAGCCATTGCTCACATTTGACCTGTTCGATGAGGTGATCAACTTTCAGCAGGTGTCGGGAGGTCCTTCTGCTGCGCAACGACAGGAGAAGACTAATGTTGCGAGGACACTGGTTACTGGACGTCTGCCGGAGGCCAACTACCAACTGCTGAAGTATATTGTGACTTTTCTGGTACGCGCTTTGGACCACTCGGAGTTTAACAAGATGAATGCGTCTAATTTGGTTATTTTATTTGGACCAAACCTGCTGTGGTCAAGAAGAGTCAACGAAAAACAGGCTTTCAGTTTACTGGACGCTATTACGGCGATCAATCATTTTACCGAGTACATTCTTTGCAACTATGATCAGATTTTTGACCGTTGATTACTGTTGTTTATTTGGACATATTTAAGTTTTGTTTAAACTGTTTACTTTTATTGCGTTCTAATTGCATTATTTGTAGTAGATGCATGCAAATTTTTTAAATCAGCGAGGTGAAAATATTTAAAGATGGAAAGAGTTTCAACAAGGCGAGCGAAGCGAGCCTTGTTGAAACTCTTTCCATTTCTTTAAATCGTTTTTCATTTCTCGCTGATTTAAAAAATTTGCTGGATTCTTAATGCGCGGGCGCGAAGCGCCCGCGCGGCCGGCGCGCAGCGCCAACGAGGTGGTGGCGTGAGGGGGGAGGGTGTCTTCCTTGAAATCGCCGGAGGCGATTTCAAGTGACGGCCGCGAAGCGGCCGTCATACTTTACGTCCTCAAAAATGTCAACCGCCGCGCAGCGGCGGTTGACATTTTTGAGGACCAGACTAGATTTTTGCCCGGGCCCGAAGGGCCCGGGCTGGATTTTTAATGCGCGGCGCGAAGCGCCGCGCCAGATTCTTAAAAACAGATTTAAAAAACAACAAGAATAAAAGTACACAAGAATATAAAAAGAAAGAATATTTATTAAGGAATAAAAGGAGGAGGGGGAGGGGGGGGCGCCGCGCGGAGCGCGGCGTAATCCGCGAGCGAAGCGAGCGGCAAATTTTTTTAGTACATTTTTTCGCCACCAGATGGCGCCACTGTCGCTGCGAGCGGCCAAAAAAAAAGCCCTTTTTCCAGTCCCCCAAACCTACTTTCTGTTTCTTATAAGTACCCTAGGGGTTCAGGGTTCTTAAAAAAAACAGAAAGTAGGTTTCTGGCGGGGGACCAGAAAAAGGGCAAAGAAAAAGAAAGCACACGATTTGTTTTCTGTAGCCTTCGTGCTCGGCTCGGAGGTTGCATGATTTTTTCTGTAGGGATGCCTCCCTCGACGTGGCTTTTAGTTTTACGTGGGTGTTCCCAACCCACAAAGAAGTGAAAGAGAGAAAGAGGAAATGGAAGAGGAGGATGATGAGGAGGAGGAGGTCCAGCAGGAGGAGGAGGTCCAGCAGGAGGAGGAGGTCCAGCAGGAGGAGGAGGTCCAGGAGGAGGAGGAGGTCCAGGAGGAGGAGGAGGTGGTCCAGGAGGAGGAGGAGGTGGTCCAGGAGGAGGAGGAGGTGGTCCAGGAGAAGGAGGAGGTGATCCAGGGTCCAGGAGTCCAGGAGAGAGAAACTGAAAGGGGAAAAAGAAATTAAACACAAAGAAAAACAAAGTTCTATTAAAAAACACTTATCTGATGAGGAGGCCAGCGAGTCCAGGGTGTCCCGCGATGATCCAAGGCTCAGTGGACTGAAATGAAGAAAAAGAAAAGTTAGTAAAATGAAACAAAAGAAGAAGAAATAACAATAACATACCTTTGGAGAGAAAGCAGAGAACCAGAGCGAGACCAGAATGGAGAGAGATGGAGATAAAGAAAAAAGAAAGAATTAGTAAACAAAACAAAACTCAAAGTTAACAACAGCAAAACTTACCAATTGAAGAGCCTCCGGCCGACTGATGAGGAAAGAAGAGGGCAAAGATGAGATGAGATGAGATGAGACCAGGCGAAGAAAGATGACCAAAAGAGAAGAAGGCCAACATGAAAGGGAAAAAAGAAAAGATAGGTTAGTAAAGTGAAACCAAAAACAACAAAGAAAAGCTTACCCATGGAAGGCCATCTAAGGCCCCTGATGGCGAAGAGAGCCTCCGGCGGCTGAAGACGAGAAAAGGGAAAGCTAGATGAGATGAGATGAATCCAGGGTGAAGAGAAGAGGCAAGGGAAGACGAAGCGAGTCGAGGTGGATTGAGACGAGCCAGGCGAACCAAAGTTAAGATGACCAGGAGAGAAGAAAGCCGGCATAGAAGGGGAGAAAGAAAAGAAAAGGTTAGTAAAGTAAAACAAAGACAAAAACAAAACAAACTTACCAATGGCAGGCCATCCGAGGCCGCTGAAGGTGAAGAGAGCCTCCGGCGGCTGAAGACGAGAAGAGGGAGAGGTCTATATGAGATGAGATGAGATGAATCCATGGCGAAGAGAGGGGAAAGTGAGAGTGAAGGCGAGGCGAACCAAGGTAAAGATGACCAGAAGAGAAGAAAGCCAGCATAGAAGGGGAGAAAGAAAAGGAAAGGTTAGTAAGGTAAAAGACATCAACAACAAAGCTAAACTTACCCAGAGCAGGCCATCTGAGGCCGATGCTGATGGTGGAGAGAGTTTCCGGCCGCTGATGATGAAAAAGAGGGAAAAGCGAGATCAGATGAGATGAGATGAGATGAGGCCATGCGAGGTGAAGTAGATGACCAAAGGAGAAGAAGAGACCAGAGGAGAAGAAGAGACCAGAGGAGAAGAGGAAAGCCAGGCAATAAAAGGGGAGAAAGAAAAAGATGAGTTAGTAAGTGAAGATAACAACAACAACAAAGAAAACTTACCCATGACGGGCCATCGGAGGCCGCTGATGGAGAGAGCTTCCGGCTGCTGATGGTGGAGAGAGCCTCCGGCGGCTGAAGATGAGATGAGATGAAATGAGATGAGAAGGGGAATTGAAGGCGAAGCGAGGCGAGGCGAGGCGAGATGAAGCCAGGGGAATCGAGGTAAAGTTGACCAGTGGAGAAGAGACCAGGGCAGATGAGGAATGCCAGGCAATAAAAGGGGAGAAAGAAAAAGATGAGTTAGTAAGTGAAGATAACAACAACAACAACAAAGAAAACTTACCCATAGCGGGCCATCCGCCAGGTCGATCTTGATGATGAAGTGGGCCGCCGGCCGCTGAAGATGAAGGCAAAGAGAAGGGGAAAGTGAAGGCGATGCGAGGCGAGTTGAGTTGAGATGAATCCAGAGAATCGAAGTAAAGATGACCAGGGAAGAAGAAGAGTTCAGGGTAGATGAGAATGGCCAGGGAATAGAAGGGAAAAAAGAAAAAGTAAGGTTAGTAAATAAGAAAACAAAAACAACAACAAAGCAAACTTACCCAAAGCAGGCCATCCGAGGCCGGTGCTGATGGTGAAGAGAGTCGCGGGCCACTGAAGATAAGAAAAGAGGGAAGGCAGGTGAGATGAGATGATGAGATGAATCCAAGGCGAAGAGAAGGGGAAAGTGAAGGCGATGCAAGTTGCGTTGAGGCCAAGCGAAGTGAGGTAGATGACCAGTGGAGAAGAAGAGACCAGGGCAGATGAGGAAGGCCAGGCAATGGAGGGAGGGAAAGAAAAAAGAATGGTTAGTAAAGTTAAAACACAAACAACAACAAAGAAAACTTACCCATAGCGGGCAATCCGCCGCTGATGGTGAAAAGGGCCGCCGGCCAGCCGGACAGCCGGACGGGGTGGGGAGAGGGAGAGGGCGAGTGCCCGATCGGGCAGAGTGACGGGGGGGGGGGGGGGGGGGAAGGGGGGGGGGAGGGGGAAAGGGGGGGAAGGGGGAAAGGGGAGAAAGTCCCCGAGCAGCCTAACGACCTGCTCGGAGACGGGGATGCTGCCGACTGAGGGCGAGCGTCTGGCTTATATGCGGCAGACGGCCGAAGTCTTGGTCGACTGGTCGTCGTGGTGCCGCCGCCAGTGCCAGCTGACACATCAGGGCAAGTTCATCTGCCGGCGAAGAGAACAGAGAGAGAGAGAGAGGAGCAGGTGCAAGAGGTGCCGGTCAAAGAGTTGTGTCAGTGCCGGTGGCCGCTGGTCATCAGACACGTTCCCTTTCATTGGCAGTGCTTTCCTTGGTGATCAGCAGCAGCAGCAGCAGGAACAGTAGTAGTCATCGATGACCTGCCTCCAGCCATCGTCTGACAGTCTGGTGTGTGTGTGTGTGTCGGTGTGTGTGCCACTCACAACCAGTCGGTACGGTGGTCGCTGCTGCTGCTGTACAATGGTCATCGCCAAGTGTGTCATTGTGCTGCCAAGTTGAGTCAGCCAGGCACCACCAGCGTGATCATCACTCTCACCACCTTGTTATCATCATCACCTCGTCATCGGTGGTAATCTGACGAAAGTGATCGAGAACGATCGAGAACAGCAGCAGCAGCAACACCAACTGTTTTTGATGTTGTCATCATCCTGACCAAAAACAGTGCTTTGGGACACACCAGCTGGAACGCATCTCCAATGGTGAAGTTTGTAGAGCAAAAAGAGTCATTGCAAAGTGAGTGATAGAGAAAAATCATTTTACTAGAAATAGGCTGATACGTAACATGTGTGTGTGTGTGTGTTTGGAAAACAGAAGTTCACTAGAAGTAGGTGTGTGACATCGAGACATTAAAGTGCTAAAACAAAAGATAAGTAATCGGTAGGTAATGATAGTAAGTCAACAAAAGAAGATGTACAAAAGCAGTGGGTGATGAGGATGATGAGGATGATGATGATGATGATGATGAAGTTGATGAGTGAAAGAAGGAGTTCATGGTCAGCTGATGCTGATGGCCATCAGAAGAGCAGGTCCGAGGCGGTGCTCGACTTGGAGAAGGAGACGGTGTCCGCCTGGCCGGCCGGCACAATGTGATTGAGGTTAGCACTGTCGGGCAGACTTTCCAATGTCTCACCGCCTGAAGTGCTGGTGGCGGTGGAAGGAGCTGTTCCAGAAACGGCAGATGACTTGATGCCCAGCTGAAAGTCCACGCCCACGTTGGCCATCTGCGCCGGCTTGTAGGAGGCGAGGTTGCTGGTGCCTGGTTGTAGTGAAAACAAACAAAAGTTGTTAGAGAATGAAAAAGATTGCGACTAGTTTGTTTACCTGTGAGAAACTTGCTCTGCAGTGAGCTGCTGCTGCTGGCGTTGCTGTTTGGCTGCTTTCCATTAGTCTCTGGAGTTGGCGGTGGCGGCGGTTCGTCGTACGAGCCAAAGGAGTCCATCGGATACTCGAACGTCGTCGAGAGGGCAGAGTCGTTGAACTGCAGTGAAAGCTGAAAAAAAGGTAAACAACTCGTTAGTCAGCGTGTCAAAAGGTTGGAAAGTTTATCAAAGTAGCAAAAGCAGAAAGGCTGATTGAAAAGCTGACAAGCTAAGAGCTTTGGTACAACAGATTTAATGTTGTTGTAAAGGTTAAAATAGGGCGGCCAAGAATAAGGGCGACGCCAAAGATCAGCTCCGAAGTGGTCGCCCACTTTGGCTCTCTCTCTCATTGCCTCCCTCTCTCTACCAGCGTCCTCGACGTCCACGACGTCCACCACTTTGGCCGCGACCTCCTCGTTGTCCACGACCACGTCCACCACGACCAGGACTTCTTTGCGAGAATCCACTACTGAATCCTTTAAAGAATCCTCCTCCGCCAGCACCATTGAAGCCACCACCACCAGCACCTTTAGATCTCATGCTTCTTCCTCTTCCTCCTCTGCCTCCTCTGCTGCTGTTGTTGCGCCGTCGACTGCCACCACCTCGATTACCAGCACTACGAGAGTTGCCACGCCTGGAACCACCACGCCCCCGTCTTCCTCCCTTTCTCCAGCCGCCTCGACTTCTTCGAAGGTCAGCAATGGAGGCAAAGACGGGAATGTTCAGCCGGCTGGGATCGTTTGCCGGTCGGCCGGCCAGCGTCAGCCTTGGTGCCCGTCTGCTTCTTGAGGCACTACCTCTTCCTCTTCCGCGGCCTCTTCCGCCTCTTCCTCTTTTTCCTCCACTTCGACTTCGAGAGCCACTCTTGCTCCAGCTGCGGCCACCTTGGCGACCACCGCTTCGGCTTTGCCGGCTTCCTCGTCCACGACCGCGACCACGTCCTCGTCCTCGACTTCGGCCACGTCTTCCACTTCTTCCACCTCTTCCTCCTCGTCGACTTTGGAAACCTCCACTGAAGCCTACACTTCGTCGACTGCCACTTCGTCGACCTCCACTTCGGCAACTTCGACGACTTCCACTTCGACCTTTGCTTCGCCCTCTTCCCGTTCCCATGCTTCTTCCTCGACTTGTAGGACGGCTTCGCCCGCGCACACTTCTTCCACCTCTTCCTCCTCGTCCTCGTCCTCGACGTCGGCGAAAGATAACCGTACGTGTACGAGTGCGTGTACGACGTAGTCGCCCGCCGCCGCCACGACGACCACCTCGAGGACCTCGAGGACCTCGGCCTCGACCTCGACCACCGCCTCGGCCAACCACGACCACTACATTCCACCGCCACCCATCCATCCTGGGTCGCTTCAGGTAGGCGGGCCGCAGGGGCGGCAGCGACGCCAGCGGTCCTCCACGCCCTCTGCCCGGTCCTCGGCCCAAAAACTGGCCAAAGGTGCTGACGGGGGCGTTCTGGCGGAGGCGGCGAAGTCGGGCACGACGTCTTCGGGCGGTCGGGTCAGCGGAGGACGGAGAGGAGGTGGACGTCGGCTGAGCAGAAGAGGAGGGCGGTGAAAAGGTGGTGGTGGTGCCCTGGGGAAAGGTGGAGATCAGCGGAATTGTGGCGACGGTGGCCAGTTGCTCCTGCTGCTGCTGCTGCTGCTCCTGCTGCGTTGGGCTGTCGAAGTTGAGCTTCCGGCGGATGGGAGGACGCGGCGGCGGCGACGTTTCGGCGTCACTGGACGGGGGCGTCATCAGACCGGTGGTGGGCGACATTGCAAAGGTGGGCGGCGGCTGCGGCGGCGGCGGCTGGTAGTAGCCACTGCCCTGCCCCTGCCCTTGCCCCTGCCCCTGCCCCTGCCCCTGCTGCTGCTGTCCTCCCCAGGACTGTGGACTTTGAAAAGTCAGCGGCGAGGCGAAGGGATCCGAAGCAGCAGGTGTCTGCGGCGAGCCAAAGGCCGGGTTGAAGGCGGCGGGGGAGGTGCCCGGGAAGCCAAAGGCGCCCGGACTGCCGAAGGCGCCCGGACTGCCGAAACTGCCCGGGTCAGGAGGATTAGTAGAGAAGGAGCTCGCCGGGGTGCCCACGCCGGTGCCCACTGAGCCAAGGTTGGCGGCATTGTTGAAGAGCTGCTGCTGCAGTTGCTGCTGAATGGGAATGCCTTGCGAAGGCTGTTGCTGTTGCTGCTGTCGCTGTCGGGCAGAGGAAGGTTTGCTGGCGGGCTTGGGCTTAGTTGGAGCCGGGGGCGGCTGGTTCCGGTTCCGGTTCGGGTTTTCCGGCATGGCTTCCCTTCGGTGGTAGTGGTGGTATTGGTGATGCTTTTGTTGTTGCTGATTTTGCTGCCAATTTTGCTACTTCAGCAAAAGCAAGAGAGCGAGAAAAAGAAAGAGAGAAAGCAAGAGATTGCTGCGATGGTGTTGTGTTGTCACCACACACACACACTAGAGCTGAGGATGAAGGCTCAAACAGGAGTAGAAGGCAAAAGAAGCTGCTAAACAACTGTATGAAACGTCCACCTTGGTCGCAAAGTAGCTTATTGTATCTTCAAAAATATTTTCAGTATGAAGCTTTTTAGAAGCTGGTGCTCGACTTTGTATTCACTTCAAAAGGTCATTGTTGGCGCAAAACTTTCAAATCGAACACCAGCTGAACTGAATTCGAACTTTTTTATTCAGCAGACTAATTTCCTCTATATTTTCACACACCGTTACGTGTTGGATAGCTGACACCTGGTCTGACAGTCTGCTTAGCATCCTCTCTCTCTAATTGCACATTATTCATCAGACACGAGCATCACTTTCTCTTACTTTAGTTTCGGCACTGATCATGTATGCATCACTTGAATGCATGCATCGTTCCGACCACCTTTTCCTAATTAGCCATCACGAGCAAAAGTGTGTGGTCAAGAGAGAGATGGTCAATAACAACACCACTCATAACAAAACAAGAGTAAAGTTTTGCTAAGTGGCATCTGCTTGCCAGCAAAGGGCAAAGAGGTGATGCTTTCCAGCAAGAAGAACATCATCAGACAGTAAACAAAAATTGGCGGTGTCTGTCTGTGTGGGCTGCAGCAGCGGCAGCGGTGATGATCCCATCTGACCATCTCTGCGTCTCAGCAGCAGCAGCAGCAGCCCTAAATTAATTATCATCTAGAGCAATTAAGTCACAGTCAGACGTGTTCCAATTGCCGTGTCTGTTCGGCAGAGTTCACAGCTCAGTGCAGAACAGAGCACTTTGTTCATTAGCCTCTCTGTGTGTGTCTAATTTACACCGCAGTGAACACGTGTTGCCCCCATCAGCTGACAAAGAACATGGGCCAACACACCGAAGACAATCGTCGTCATCGTCATCGTCGTCTGCTGCTGTCGAATTGGGCCCATAAATCAGCAGTAGCAGTAGTTAGCCTTTCCAAGCTCAGTTATAATCACTAACCAGGCGAGCCTTATTAGTCGAACTAATTAGCCAACAGCAAAGGTAGAAGAAGTCATCAACAAAAATTTTGCTTGCTTGAAATGATACACAGGCTACAGCAGAACTGCCACCATCATTTCAGAAAGAGAAGTGGTGGTCAGCAGAGCTCAGCTCAGTCATCGTCAGCTGAAACAGTTTGAAACGCTTCAGTTGACCAAGTGCTGAGCAGGAACGATCTGCCCATTATACGGGGCAAAAGAATAAGGCCATTCAGCAGCAGCAGCAGCAGAAGTGAGTGACCAGAAAGCGAAATGAGCCGACTGCGTCTCTTTCAGTTATTCACTTCCTCCCTCTGTTCATTCTGGTCAGAACACACACACAGGTATTGAGTGTGAAAGTGAAGTGAAACTGTAGTGGTCGTGGTCATTGTGGTGGTCGTGGTCAACAACATCATCGTCTCGACAAGCTCTCCTGACCACAGCAAACAAGTTAGCAGTTAGCAGCGGCAGTGTGTGTGCATCAGAAGTAGCTCTCTTCTGTGCAATTAGCTCTGTGTTGCCGAACAGTAGAGCACACACACAAACACACACATTTATATGAGCAGTACAATGAAAAGGAAAATGGAGAAAGCAAAGTCTGTGTTCAGCAGCAGCAGCAGCATTGTGTCATAAACTGGACATAAAGCTCTCTGAGCAAGAGAGAACTCGAGTCGTTACGGTCAGGTGGACATCATCATAAGCAGCAGCAGCAGTGGTATCAAGTGTCAGGCGACAAGTTTCAAGGATGCCTTTCAAAGTAGCAGCAGCAGCAGAGTTTGCCGAAAAAAGGGGCACAAGATGGCTGGCTGCAATCCCTTTCAATTTCTCTCGTTCTGGTCATTAGTGGAGTGCCAGTAGTCCTCAGCCTGAGCATTGTACAATACTCAGCTCAGCTCAGCTCAGCAGAGTTGCACAAACAATCGACAATTTGTGAGCAACTTTTATAAGAACGATCTGTCGCTGGAGAGTTTTCTATGATGCAGTCACAGTCAGGCTTATTTTGAAATCACATATTGGGAGAAATGAGAAGGAGTAATCATCGAGGGCTGGAAAACGGTGGCAGAAATGGGAATGAAAAATTCAATTTAAGGTTCGGTTGACGACTATCCAGAGAGTCAACAATTTCGTAGCTGAGCACCGACTGATCATCGTTTAGAAGTATTGCCATTACTAATGGACTTTGAACAAACACCCAAACACACAGACAAAGCACGTGAAAGCTAAAAACAAAAGACATTATACAGTAATTTAGTACATTCGAAAACGATTACCGGCAACAGTAATCGTTCAGGCAGCAGTCCTGGCTGATTGGAAACTTTAAACTTTTTGTTTAAACTAAACAGAAGAGGTGAATCTCAACCACCGGTCAATTTTCAGTCCATTTTCACCTCATCATCATCATTTTGCCCTGGTGTCTACAATACAATATCTGCCTTTGAAATCAAGGCCACCGCCACCAAAGTCACTAACTTGCTATCTATCTCGCCATCAGGAGCACATTTCCGCCGTGAAACTTTGGCTCTGCTTTAGAACCCTAAATGGACTACTCTACTAGCATCATCAGTAATCTACGTCCATTAATCAGCCGCCATTCTGCACTTCACTTGCAACTCGAAATTGGCAGTCTCTCTCTCCTCTGCTATAAATACACTCAGACACTCACACACTTTAGGCAGACAATTAGTAGACAGTCATCATCGGTGGAGAGAGAGAAGAAGCAGGTAAAATGACTGGCAACGTGATAAATGGTTGGCCACCAGAAAGCAAAGAGAGAGAGAGCATCTCACCTAACCTTATCATTAGCAAAGTCTCTATGACTCTAAAAACTTTATGCAAATTAAGCTTAGCCTAATCTGGTCGCTATGAGAGGAGGAGGAGGAGAAGGAAAGGGAAACTGTGTTTGTAGGGACAAAGTATCCTCAACTTTCATCCTCTTCCTAAACGAGCAGTAAATTTGAGCAGTAGGTCAGCTCAGCAATTAGTGCAGATGTGAGCTCTCTTCTACTAGCTCACTATTTGCACTGTTCTAATAAGCACTTACTTTCCCTCGAGTACTCGCTTTCTCTGCTAAACCTCCTTTTTCATACTCCTTCTCTAAACGCTTTCCAACTTTGAAAAATGCCAGCACGTGAGACATGCACGATTGTTCCCAGACTTCTTGAAGAGGAAAAGGAAAGGAAAATTCACACCGAGTCTCAAGATCGAGCTGCTGCTGCTGCTGCATCCAAAACTGAGCTTCTCAATCGACGACAAAGCATCATCATTAGCTAATGGAGCTATTGTAAATGGTAAGGTAAGGTAAAGTAGCCTGCAGTTGTTTTTTCCTGAAAGGAAAAAGGAACTCAGAATGGTAAAACAAGAAAACATGAAAAGATGATGATGATCATAATGAGAGGAGGAGGCACTACCGTTATGAAATTCACAGTGTGAATACACACAACTACTTTATGACTACCACGTTACGGCGCGGTAAATGAGCTTGAGAATGTGGTCAATGATGATGATACAGTGCCAAAACAAAAACCTAATAGCTCAAAAATTCAAAAAAGGCAAAGAATAAATTCGCACCTGTTTCAGCCAAAACAGACAGCTCGAATAGAGTGAAAATCACATAAAAAACAGTTTACTACTAGGAATATCCAAATCATCAAGGTTAGATTTGGCGAGCTGAAAAACAGTCAGATAATGGTCCCCACCACAGTCACCACAAAACCTGCTGCAAACCACATCATTGAGCATCTCATCATCGCCACAATCATCGTCATCATCATCCTCAAAGCAAATAACAAAACCAAAAGAAGACAGGAAAAAGACAGCTCCGGCAGACAGACTGACCAATCGATTCCCCTCGATCAATCACCAATTGCCGACTGTCTGTCTGGTGATTGGCCGTGATTAATCGCTCATTCACGGTGAACAGCAGTGCAAACTGTGCAAACATTTCCACCACCTTGTTTCACCCGTGTTTGCTTTGTCGCTCAAGATCTATTGTGCAACAGTTCGACTTCCTTCGACACAATGCAAAGAAGAGCACTTTGTGTTTTGAAATGAGCAAGGAGAAAATGGGGAGAATATCTGCTTGTGTGTAGCAACGGTAATTCAAGATGATGATGATGATGGCCGTTGTGTGTTTGAATACTAAAAAGTTCATCTTGGCCCCATCTTTTTAAAGTGCTGTGATTTGGTGCTAGAATAGAAAAGAGCATAACAAGCGGTGCCCAAATAATTTGTCCGCAGCATTAAAAATCTACAGCAAAAATCTGATAAAAGCGGTGGCCTCCTCCTTCTTTTAAATTACACGAGTCATCAAAGTGGAGATAAGCAGCAGAAGATGGAGGCTAAAGTGATACTAGTGGGGCAAAAGGGACTGAAAACAGTGGAGACAGGCGATCTCCAAAGACGATAACAGTAAAGGTATTTGCACAACAACAACAGAGGAAAGGAAAGGAAATGGGGTGATGGACAGCTCTCTGAACACTGGTCAGTGAGCATTAACTCGCCACAGCACAGCACACTTATCAGTTTGCGGCAATCTATGCACACAAGCAAAGTAACCGACGACGACGACCATTGTCCGACACACTGCTGAAGACACGTCAAAACGGACACGCGAAAGTTGAAGATGAGGATGAGGATGAGGATGAAAGTGGTCAGAGGGAAAGCCACAACACTAAACTCTTTGAGACCGCTCTCTCGCTTTGACATTAGCTGTCAGCACGAGCAAGTCAGCAAGTGAGAAGAGGTGCCAAACATCAGCAGCAGTGTAATTAAATGAATCAGAGAAGAGGTGATGGTGATGGTGAAACTACGGCTAAACATCAACGGATACGAGGCGATAACGAGATGAGAAGAAGGAAGGAAGCCGCAAAACTGCTGAAAACCGTTAACAGAGAAGTTAGGTAATTGGCCAGCAACAGACAGATCAATTGTTAGGCAGACGTGCACTCTCTTTTTCAATTACCGATGCTCAACGTTCCCATTGAACACTGCTGCTGCTGCTGCATCAACACAGTCATCTCCTTTATCCCCGCTCGTTGACAGCCTCAGCTAAAGAAGAAGCAAAGTAAGGTAAGAAGCGTCAATGGCCTGTGTAATATCCTAATCCCATTCAATAGTCTCGTCTCAGTGACAGGACACACTGTCATCATCATCATCAGCTGCTGTCAACAGGTTGTTTCACCATCTTTGAGGTAGACGACACCAGCAAGAGTGAAAAAAGTGGTCTCGCTTTGTGTACACCGACAATGTCACACAGTTCGGTGCTCGATGATTAAGACAGCCAAGAAGCTAAAGATGAAGAAACTGGTGGCGGTGGTGGTGACAGTGAAGACTTTCAAAGCACCACTCAATGTGACACTCATTAAAAGCAGTAGTACAATAGAAGAGAAGAGAGGAGAGAAGAGACAACAGCAAGTTCGCTCAAACGGTGTGCTGACAGCTTTAGCTTTAGCTTCAGTCACTGTCTTCTTCTTCTCCTCCTACCAGGCACTTTTTATTCATAATCAGCCAAGCGATATATCTGGCTGAATATCGTCCACCAACAACGACTGAAGAGCTTTAATTACTGTCAACGGCAAAAGGTGACACATTTGCAACAGCAGCAGCAGGCCACCAGGTTAATAGCTCTCTCTCTCTCTCCTACTTTAGACAATCTAAGTCTAAAACGACGACACTGCTCTAAATCTCGGCGCAGAGTGCTCGCAAGTTGCAACACACACACAACAGCACTTACACTTAGCTAAACTGAAAGAGAATAGTGAAACAAAGTAGTGAATAGAGTAGGACTACGACTACTACTACTCCAAATACTACACTACGACTTTTTCTTCAGTCGTGCTAAGCATCAACAGCATCAGTTGAGCATCAACAATGGAAAGCGAAAGAGAGAGATTGAGCAGTCAAATGGAATGCAACAAGTGGTGAAAGAGAGAGAGAGAAAGTCATCACTCGTTGATGCGCCTCAACTTGACTCTAGCTCACAGGAAGCGCACGAAGCTCACAGCAGATCATCTCTCTCTTTCTCGCAGATCAAATCGCAATTTTGAACTACTTCTTTCATCAAACAACGCTCACTTACTCACTCAGGCCAACAAACACTTCAATTCAAAAAAAAAAGAAAAAAGTAGGAAAGGAACTGAAAGTTTTGAAAAATAGAAAACTAAAAGCTAAAAGTGCTCGCCCTATCCTCTAAACGCTAAGCATTGTCACCAAAAAAGAAGAAAAAAGAAGTTGCATTTTTCTACTCACATTTTTATTCCTCCTGGCGATGAGGCAGCTCCTCCCCGAGAGGACCACATTCTCCCCCTGGAAGACGATGCCCGAGGGGGCGGGCACCTCCATGCTGCCGCAGTAGTTGGCGTCATCACCTCCATCACCTCCCGTGGTCGAATCCTCGTACTCGTAGTCAGTTCCGTCACCGCCGTTAATCTCCTGCCAGACTCGCTTTTGGATCGGCTTAGAGCCAAAGGGCGCCGGCTGGAGGGCAATCTTCGCCTTCACCGACTTGCTTCCGCGAAAGTCAAAGACCACCGAGGAGGTGGCTCCGGCGGCGCCGAGTGGCGCCGAAGACTTTGACCAGAGGGTGCTCTTTGGCGTGGAGGGCGTGGAAGAGCTGGAGGAAGAGGAAGGAGGTGTGGTTGACTTGAGCAGACTGGGCTTCAGGGTCGCTGGGGCGGCGGAAGTTGAAGAAGAAGATGGTAGAGATGATAATGAAGAAGGAGGTGAGGGTGAAGAAATTGAAGAGGATGAGGATGAAGATGAGGATGGCCTGAGCGTCGAGGTTGTGGTCGTGGTCGTACTGGAACTACCACCTCCTCCTCCACTGGACATGGCAACTTTTGGCGACACTGCTTTGCTACTATCACTGAGAGGCGTGGGCGAGGGTGGTGATGGCGAGGGTGACGGCGATGACCCTGACTTCTTCAGCTCACCATTCCTGACCACTTCTGCTGAGGAGGAGGAAGAAGAGGAAGAAGAAGAAGAGCTCGGTGGAACTTTGGAAGATGCGGCTGGTGTTGTGGCCGTTGTTGTTGTTGACTGTCGACTAGCTGGTGGAGTTGTGGTGGCGCCATTCACCGACGTCGTTTTCGGTGGAATCGGTTTGGCCGCCACTGGCTTCAACTTCTTGGCAGCGTCCAGCAGTAAGCTATTGGCCGGTGCTGGTGCTGATACTTTTTGCGGTGTTGTTGATGGTGGTGGTGGTGGTGGTGCTGAAGAAGTCGTGGTCACCTCTTTGCCGCTCGAGTAGTCAGCAGTAGCAGAAGGGGCACTTTCTGCAGTGGTAGCGTGAAGGTGCTGCTGAGGCGCTGACGTTGGCTGAGCAGTGCTCGTCGTCGCTGGCCTGCCACCGCCGTTCACTGTCGTCGACGCTGTCGTCGCTGAAAGAGGAAATACTTTGTCGGTGGCATTGACGGTGGCCGCCTGTGAAGATTGCTCCTTCTGTTGCGTGGTGCTTTTAACAGTGGCAGAGGTGCCAATGCTGCTGGCCGCCTGCTTGCCAGCTGAAGCAGCAGCAGCAGCAGAGGACAAATTGGCAGCACTTTGGCTATTGTTGCTCGTCGCTGTTGCTGATGATGATGGAACCGCCGATGTCAACAGTGGCGGCAGCTTCTTGGCTTCAGCTGAGGCCTTTGTGGCAGAGGATGCTGCTGCTGCAACGGTCGTTTTGGCCGCTCGACCGCTACTGTTTGCTAATGATGCTGAAGAAGAAGGTGCCACTGCTGGCAACTGCCGTCCGCCAGCAAATTTGGCCGATGAAACTGCTGCTGCCGCTGCTGCACTGGCCGTAGCACTCATGCCCACCACCTTTGCTGGACCAGCACCAGTGCCTCCTCGAACCTTGCTGCTGCTAAGCTCACTGCTTTTGGTTGTCGTCGTCGATGGTGTTGGTGCATCAGCTGAGTTAGCGGGAAATGGGAGAAAATAAAAGAGAAAGAGAAAAGGTAAATGAGTTAGTAATGTTGGCGATTACGTGATGATGATTAGCAGATGATGAGCTTCGCTTGGATAGAAGCGGTAGGAAAAGAAGTAGTAGTAGTAGTGGTGGTGGTAGTAGCTGGGCATGCCTGTTACATCGGGGTAACAGAACAGAGTTGCCCGGGAAACGTCCCGCACAAGACTGCGCACACACACACACACTAATTCCGCAACTAGAGTTAGCAACAGCAGCAACAGCAGCAGCTAAACGCATTGCTCAACCGATGCGGCACACTAGACTGGGCTGTAAATCATGAAAACACACAGCTGTACATCATCGTCGCCTGCTGTACAGCAGCACAGCAAATGTCAATTAGCAAAGGAATTTTACAAGCAGAGGAGGCAGAGGAGGAAGAAAGCTGGCAATCTCGTAGATTGGGCCGCCGTCGAGAGATGTACGACGACATCTTCTTCTTTTCTTCTTTTTTTCTTCTAATAAGTCATCAGATGGCAAAAAAGAAGAAAAAAATTGTGGTAGAAAACCAAGTGATGCACAACCAACCAACAGTTGTTGCTCTACCTGCGATGGCAGCACAACCATCCAAGTACTACAGTGAAAATGAAAAAAATAAAAAACTGCCACAAACTCGTCGACTGCAAAGCAACTGCAACGCAAATGCAAATGCGTTACGGCGTAACACTTGTTGCTATCACTTTCAGTGGTAGTGCTGATGATGGTGGCGGTGGCGGCGGTGGTAGGGCGACAGTTTCACCAGTTACTATCCAGCATGATCACATCCTCGAAATAAAAAGAAGCAGAAAGCTGCCGAACACTCCGCGTTGACAGTAATCGAAAGCGACAGCAGGACAGGGCGCAAAAAGAACAGACAGACAGAACAGAACGAATCCTGGAAGAAAGGCACACACAGACAGACAAACACTTTTTACCCTGTACAAAACAGCACACTACAGTGCAACTATTACACTACAACTACCACCACCACCATGATAACAATCAGTCGCAGGGAGCTGGCGAACGAGCTGACGTGAAAGACAATAAACGGACATGTAAAAGAAGAAAAAACGAGAAAAAAGAAAAGGAAGAATGGAAAAACAAAGTAAAGAAGGTAAGAAGGTAATAAGGTGCTGTAGTGTGCATCAAACTGTTCAAAAGAAAGATCCTACTGACTACTGAAAACTGTAAACTAAAAAAATAATTCAACAGGTGGTTGAAATGAAGCAGATGACCAAAAAATGATTGAGAGCAGAATTCGCCACTCAAAAGTCAGTCAGTAAAGTGGAGCACATTTGGGCACATTTTTTGTCTCTTATTGCCTCAATCAGGCGCCCGATTGCCTCTTCTCTAGAGTCATCTTCGAAAAAGAAAAGCAGCAGCAGCAGCAGAAGCTACCTTTTGTTCGCCTCCAACAGCTTCGTCAATTTACCATTACCTACACACACTATCAATCGCGTGTGTCTTTTGTCCTCTCTGCTGAAAGAATAAAGAAGGAAAAAAAGAAAGAAAGGGATCCTCAATTGCCTCTTCTTGCATACGAGTAGTACAACTGCTGCTGCTGCTGCAACTAAAGTCTTCTCCATTCAAATGGCTGTCGCCAATTTGCTCCCGCGGCCGCCGGTAGATATAATCGATCGGGAGGTAGTGAGGAAGATCTTTCTGCAAAAGGTAGTGAAAAACTCAATGGAGCAAACCAGGATGACCTCAGTCTTTAAAGGAAAGAATGGGTCACCTGAGCAGTGACAAGTCTCAAACTTCTCATCTCACTGACTGAACAGGTGAGCGAGCGCCTGAGAAAAAATGTAATATCAAATCTCTGCTTTCACCGAAACTAAGCAGCAGCAGAAGCAGCAGAAGACAAAAGAAGTGCAAACTTTTTTCTTCTTCTTTTGCAGAGATAGAGAGAGAGAGAGAGAGAGAGAGAGAGAGAGACTCTAATTTCCTGACTGCTGAAGCAAGAGAAAAAAGGAAAGAAAGAAAGAAAAAAAAGAAGCAAAAAGTGAGCAGGCTGAGATGATAGAGCCTGAGAGAATCGGCAAAGAGCTGAAACCGGGCTGAAAATTAAAGTCAATTTGATGTGCAGTAGTAGTTGCAATCGTAGTCACAGTGGTCGTCTGCATTACCTCACTCGCTCTTCGCCGGTGACAATTAAAGACAAAACAGGTAGAAACTCAAACTCAAACGGGGACAGACAGGAGCAAGTCATTTTCTTTTTCCCGTTCCTCAAGTCAAACATACTACAGGCAAAAAACAAAAAACTGCAGCCGTCAGTTGTCAGTCAGTCAGTTGGACAGTTAGGCAGACAGTAGCTTCTTCAACTCCTTCTTCAACTCCACTACTACTGCTTTTCCCTCTCTAGTTCATTGAGCAGGCTAATTCGAGTGTGCTGCTGCTCAGTCTGTGTCCAGCACAGCAGCCAACAAAAACGGCAGAAGTCAAGCTTGTTGCAGCACATTCTCAGTCCCTGCATTTATTTAGTCACTTCTACACTTCTGCAGCAGCCAAACGATACGCGGCAATTATCGAGTAGTCCGCTAATAGTCAACTGTAAGACAGCAGCAGCAAAGAAAAAGAAGGAGAACTCTTTTTCCAGCAGTGGCAAACTGTTAAAAGTAAAGTGAAGAGAAAGAGATGAGCAGCCTAGCTGAGCTGAACTGATACACAAAGCTCGCCTCGCTTCATTTCGCTATAATTAAACTACTCCTGAAAGGCGTAAATGCGACTGCTGCTGCTACTTTTGCTGATCAGATATCATCAGAAGCTAAATAAAGTGAGAGGAAGAGAGAGAGAGAACAAAGAGCTGACTGAAATGAAATGATAAACAGACATTCCACTGGTCGATTAGGTGGGCGTAAAAAGACTACTACCGCCGGCAGCTATTATGCTGCCTCGGTAATTGATTATGACATGGTCATTAGCGCCAGGCAAAAGAAAAATAAGAAATGCAACTGTAAATTGAGAGCAAAGGAAAACAACTGATGGTGATAAACACTTACTTTGAGTGGATCGACTGAATGGAAGCGGTGGTGGTGGTGGTGCCTGTGCCTTAGGGTGATGAGGGTGATGGCTATTTGTGGTGACCGGAGTCCGACGAGGCGGAATGGCTGGTTTGGAGGGTGAGGAGACTATGGTCGTCGATTTTAGAGGCAATCTGACAGGAGCTCGACTGGGAATCGCCGGCGGAGTTCTCGAAGTTTTCATCATCACCGATGACTCATCACCACCTGCTCTCATGGTTTTGGGATGCTTTGGACCAACCTCTGAAGAGGAGCTACTATCACCATTATGATGATTAATACCATTATCACTGGGACTAGATTTGACTGGCGAGGAAAGGGAAGAAGTTGTGGTGGTGGGCGTGGGCGTAGGCGAGACAACCATCGTCGTTGCTCCTTCACTTCCGTTTGGCGACTCAAAGAGCCTCTTCACCGTCTTCACCGTGTCCGGCTTGGGCATCTCACTGTCGCTGATGGACGACAACGGCTGCTGCTGCTGCTGCTGCTGCGGCTGCAGACGTCTTTGACTGGCTGAGACTAAAACTGAAGATGATGGTGATGGTTGGGGTGACGGTGGTGACAGTACTGGTACAGTAGTAGAATTGTCGCCACTCATCATCATCGAAGCACTAGTGCTTTCCAGCGTCTCACAAATGCCACTGTCATTGAGCAGTGAGGAGGATGATAATGAGCCGATGTTCAAAGCAGTTGTATTGGTGGTGAACGGCTGTACATCAAGGCCGTCAGCAGCTGCTGTTCTTACCAGCTCTTCTTCTTCCGAGCCGTGAATAGCAACAACAGCCGAAGCAAGGCGCCCACTCATTTCTCCTACCTCCTTCTTCTCCTCCTCCTCTTCTTTTCCATTCTCATCAGCCACCTTAGCAGTTGTTGCATCGAGCACTGTTTCGTCAGCAGCAGTAGACGAAATACTATCGACCATTGTGTTGTTCGTCGCTGTACTAGTTGCACCAGTGGAGCGGACAATGGCTGACTGCTGATCAATGGCTGCTGCTGTACAGTCGTCATGCTCATTACTTCGAACTGGTGGCGGCGATTGCTTCTGCTGCTGTTCATGATAGCAAAGTGGCTCGTCATTGGCAGGCAGCATTACTGCTGGCTGATTACCACCACCACCAATTTTCAGCAGCCTATTTCCTGTCCTGCCGCCGTCTACAGCCGTCATCGCCGACGTTGGTTTGGCGACATTTTCACCCTCCTCTGAATCCTTTGGATCCTCCTCCTCACCGGAAGTGGAAACGGAAAAGTGCGAACCGAGCACCGAGAGCGCCTCCACCGACTTTGCCTTGCGAATGTAAGGGAGGGGCGCGGTGAGGAGGAGCGGATTGGAGCGCACGTAGTTGTGGGTGATTGGCGACGGGTAGTGCCGTACGGTTCCGTTTGAACCAATTGCGCCTGATTTAGCACCGGAAGTAGTCACCTCGGTGCTCGAGGCAACCGCTGTTGCTCCGCTGCTGCTGCTGCTCGAGACGACGACGACGGTGCTGCTCGAGCTGATGGGCGCAACGGAAGTTGACTTTGCCCCATTCGCACTCGACTGATGCGACTTGACGAGCTTCTTGACGATGTTGCTCGGATAGAGCGCCGGTGGTGAAGTGGCCGTGGTCGTGGGGGTGATAGCCGAGGTTGGCGAGGGTGACGGTGGTGATAGTGGGCTAGCAGCAGCAGCAGCACTTCCGTTGGTCGTAACTGCTGCGCCATTTGTCACTTTATTGCTCTGACTGTAGCCATTTTTAAGATAGCCACCTCGACTTCCATGCCCATTAGTTGAAACAGCTGCTGCTGCTGCTGCTGTTGAACCATTGCTGTGACCATTGGTCAGCGAAGACCACAGCAGCCGCCTCTTGGTGCCGTTCACCTGCTGGTGGTGATTTGTGGTGGTAGTAGTAGTAGTACTGTGACCATTCGTCTGCTGAGTTCCGTTAGCTGAATTAGCAGGCTTTCCATTAGCAGCCAGCCCATTTCGACTTCGATAGGTCAGCTCCTCCATGCTGGAGCACCGCTTAATCAGCCCATTTGCTCCAGTTCCATTAACAGCTGAAGGAGAGGTGGGCGGGACAGGAACTCCTCCTTGAGCACCTCCTTGAACAGCAGCACTCTCCTGCCCACCACCTGAGTACATGGTCATAAACTTGTTGCAGAGCCTGCCGACAAAGCCGGGCCCGTACTCGCAGTCGCTGCTGCTGTTGCTGCCACTCCCACCTCCCTGCTGGTGCTCATTATCAGCACTGTTATCACTGGCCAGGCCGCTGCCACAATCGCCGTCAGAGTCTTTGGTGTGGTCAGACTGGCCGCTGCTGGAGCTGTTCACCGAGCTGGGCCGCTTCTGGTGGGGGTGATGGGGGTGAAGATTAAGGTGAAGGGGGTGATGAGGAGGAGGGTGAGGGTGAGGGTGAGGGTGATGGTGGTGATAGTACCGACACCCCACTGAGTGCGGTCGCAGGAGAATCAGCCGATTGGGGGCGTTTCCACCACCACCACCAGCGGAGCTGACCACCGCCGTGGTGCCGCCCTCTTCTGCCACCATGGTGACGGGAGTTTTTTCAGGACTTCCGGTACTATCAGCAGTCAGTACTGGAGCAAAGGCAAAGGTGAGATCGTGCGAGTGCCGGCCGGCGCACAGGCTCACCAGCACATTGGCCCTCTCCTTGACCAGTTCTCCTTCAGCAAAAAAACTGTTGTCGATTTTCTCCTCCTCCTCCTTCTCCTTTTGTTGGCGGAAGTTGTAGAGCACTGGACGATACTGACGATGAGAAGAAAAATGCAGTACTCGATGGCAACTGCTGCAGCTGAGGTTTCTCTTCTCTTTGGCTTTTTCAGCAGACTGTGAAGATAAAGTTGAGAATGCCGACGACGACGACGACGACGACGACGACGACGACGACGACGACGACGACGACGACGATGAATGGGGCACAATTTCGAGCTGCTCGAATAATTGGTCTAGCGAGAACTGTACATCGAGGTCAGTGTCGACCGGGGCAGTGACTGGACACGATTTGGTCTGCTCTGAAGAAGAAGGTGATTTGCTGCCCCTGCTGGAGGAAGTAGGTGACGGGCTGAGGACTTTTGTGCCACTGGAGCACAACAAGAGGTTGCGACCACGACGAAAGAGGTTCAGCTTGATCACGTACAGCTCACTGCTCGTTTGCGTTTTTGCTTTTGCAGTGCTGACATCGCCCGAGGTGCGGTGCTCCTCCTGTTGCTGAATCTGTTCTGGTAGCTGGCAGCTGTAATGGGAAGGAAAGGGAGAAAAAAAGAGATGTCCAATTAATTATCCGGTGATGAGATGCGTGCTTGATTCGCGGTGGTTCATTGCCGAGGCAGAAGCAGTGGCAGCAATGGCAGTAGCAGAAAAGAGGTTTATTTAATTCATTCATTCATTCATTCACAACCTAAACTAGGGCCACAGCCTACTTTGTTAGCGGTAGAGGCTTCAACTTACTCAAAAAAACGCTTCAAAACTCGACGAAGAGATCATCAGCTACCTCGAGGACTATCACACAGTCTCGAGGCTAAGGCGCAAAAGTCAAACGAACTAAAACGCAAAGCTAAAACGCAAAGTCAATCAATCAATCAATCAAAGAAGGAAAGAGAGCAGGCAGGCAGGCAAAAACAAAAAGAAGAAGAAGAAAAATCAGAGCAAAGTCTGCAACTTCAACTCCGACTCCGACTGCGCCTTTCCTCTACTTCTTTCAGTAGTTTAGTAATCTCACTTACAGCACACAACAAAAAATCAGCAGCAAAAAGGCAGCACAGAAAGAGGGGCACGTCATCGTCGACATCGACTCGACGTCCTCTCCTCTCCTTCTATCCTCTCCTATCCTCTCACACTCTTGTTATCTCCCATGGACGTTGTCGTCCTGTGTACAAGTCTGTGCTCATAATATGAGACACTTTGCGTCCTCTCACTCACTTCAAGTGGGTAACTGAGTGACTGAGTTGGTGACTGAGTGAGTAGCAACCCGTTATGTATTGAAGGTGCAGGAGAACGAGCTGGAAGATGAAGGCCAAGACAGAGGAGAGTGCTGGCTGGCTAAATAAAAGGCAAATCGGCAATGCATCGGTAAACATGAGCAACTCTAACGGGGACCGATAACACCAATTGCTGCTTGGCGATGGCAATGAAAGCTACGCTGACAGCCGAGAAACAAACTAAGTAAATGAGTGCCAGAGATGTGAGATGATGGTGTACAGGTGGTGCTGCTGCTGCTGCTGCTGCTGTTGCTAGGGAATGCAAATTAGGTGCACCTTTCTGGAAAGACACACAAATGCAAATCGGAGCAAAGCAGTCAGTGCAAAGCAACTGACAAATGAGGTGATGAACCCCTTCCTCCTCTTCTTCAGTTTCAGCACCGAACAAAACAAACAACCAGATTATAATTTTGCAATAATATACCGACCAGTTTTGAAAGCACAGCCTCGTAGAAGCTCATCTTACGCGGAAGGAAACAAAAAAGAAGAAAAAAGAAGTGGAAAGAAACCAGCACCAACACCAAACAAAAAATGTGATCTCGTGCAGCAAAGAGTATCAACAACCAACAACCAAAACTTCAAAGGCGTTCCGAAGGCGTAAACACAAAAGCACAAACAGAGCTCGGCCAATGACAGCCATAGTAATAGTAGCGTGGAGCACTTCTGGTGCACCGATAACAGAGAAAACAGACACCGTTGACACTCACATTGCCATCAAAGTGTTCAAGTAAAAGACGATGAAAAAAGCGTCTTCCAGCAAAGACAGTTAACAGTCTCTGGCTGAACTGAGCTGAACTGAACTGCACAGAGTGCTGGTAAATGGTAAACGGTGGTGGTGGTGGTGACTGGCAAAACTGCTGGCAAAAGCTCTGCAGACAGGCGACAATCAATCAACTGCTGATTGAACTGCTGCTGCTGGAAGAGCAACCACACAGCAGTCAAGTGTCATCTGGCAGGCAACAGACAGACCGGCAGACAGACAGACAGACAGACGGGCAGATGTGTGAGCAGAGCTGATTGGCGACAATGAATGGCACCGCTGATCGTAAACATCTGCAGCAGCAGCAGCCTCAACAAAGAGCACTAAACTTGTGCCGAAGTCACACAAATAGAAACGGGTGAGTTTAAAAGCAGAAAAGGAAGAAGGTGCAAGCTTGGTCGATCAGCTCGAAGAAGAAGGAAGCAGCAGCAACTCTTCTTCTTCAGTTGGTTGACCGATCGACCAGCTAGCCAGCGAACAATCCCACTTCACTTGCACTGAATGAATGACGGTGCATTGAAAGAGAGTGGAACTAGCATTGCACCAGCCCAACTGACTGCAAGTGTGCTCTACTGTGAGATTTGTCAGTGTCTGAAAAAGAGTGTGACTGTGAGGATTACTGCACTTAGGTACACCGCAGAACAGAGTGAGCATCACTTGATTTATCGATCACATTGAAAGAAAGAAAAAGACCTCTCTCTCTCTCTTTCTTAAAGAACAGGAGATCAGCAAGGCTAAAAGGACTTGAGCACCTCACAAAGACACTGACTTAGACTTCGAAGCTAAAATGAGATTAATGGGGGATGGGATGGGAAAACTTCTTTTTCTGCAGAAGGTCTGCAAACGGATGGTCAAAGAGGGGAAAAGAAACTAAAGAGAGAATAAAGAAAGAAAGAAAGAAAGAGATCTACAGGTAAGTCATCATCAGCATCAGCAGTGGCAGTAAAAGTCAGCTCAAGAGGAAAACAACAACAACAAAAGAAGAAAAACAAAAACAAAAAACACAGTGGCAGCTAAGAAGGAAAGCCGGCTCGGCAGGACAAGTGGCAAAGGGTTTAGCCGGACAGAAATTAGCAGTAGTAGTAGTAGTTCATCACCGAGAGAGGATAATCACCAAAACAAAAAAGAAAACTAGCTAACTGAAAACATCCATCCCATTAGCCGACGGTAATGAGGAGATGAGAGAGAGAGAGAGAGAGAGAGAGTGCCACCGCCGGGTGGATAAAGTGAGGGAAAAAGTGGCACAGGTGGGGTCACCGATTTAGGGGGGAAAAAGCAAAAAACAAATAAAAGATGACACTAACATACAGGCGACAAAAGAATTAGCCGGTGGTGGTGAAGATACACCTGATGATGATGATGATGATGATGATGATGATGATGCTCGGTGAAAATGTCAGCTGTGGTGATCAACAAGTGATATGAATGGAAAAAGTAGTGTATGAGACACTGTTCTAAAAAAAATATCATTGAAAAAAGTGGAAAAGAGAGGTCGCCGGCAAGTGTGATGTCGTCGGTACAGCAGCAGCCAAAACTCGTCTGTTTCAGCTCATCACCATCATCATCACCATCATCAACACAGACTGAAACAAGTCAACAACGAAGACGACAACAACAACAACAACCTCATCTTCATTTCCATCTTCATTTCCATCTTCATTTCCATCTCCCTCCTCCATTCCATCATCTCCATCTTCATCATCATCGCCCTCAGCAGCAACGGCACAAAAATGGAGGACTTTCCATCTGCTCCAGCGTTGGGCTGTTACGAATAATAACACGGCGACACTGCCTGCGCAAAAAGAAGGCAACAAAACAGGCACTTCTCGAGATTGCGTCGTCGTCGTGTTTTTTTGCTATTCGTATTCGTCAATGTTCACGGCGTCATTACGTAAAGGTGAGCAGCAGCAGCAGTGGCTATAAAAGAAGTGTGCCTGGGCTTTTGGACACCAAACATGGACATTCCAAGGGAGGAAGAGAGAAGGAGAGAGTTTCGTTCAGAAAAGTGTGCCCGCGCGGAAAAGGGCAAAAATCGTCTCAACTTCAAGGTGCAAGGCAGACACAGTTCAGAAACAGACAAAAGAGGCAGCCCAAAAAACTAAACTAGAAAAGAAGAAGAAGAAACTGTTGGCGCCCTGTTCGAGAGTACAAAAACTAAAGAAAAGTGCTTCACTTGGCCATCAACGATTAAAGCTATGGGCAGAATGTCGAACAAGTTAGGTACAACATCGGCAACAGCAGTGCTGATCAAGTACTCAGATAAGAAAAAAGAGGGAAAATAAAAAAATGATAAGAAAAGATGCCAAGAGCAAAAGACTAAACAGCAGCAGCAACAAAAACAGAAGATAGATTTGTCATCAGAAAAGATTGCTTCCTTAACTCAATTAGAGCTGAAGGAGAGTGAAAAATGGGGAGGAAAAAACAAGGAAATCATCAGAAAAAGGTAAATGAGGTGCTTTTCAGTGGTGGTCACTCACTCAGATTTGGCTTTCAATTATCAACAGCACAGAGAGAGGTTAGGAAAGCACGTGCACCAATCAATCAGAACAACAGAGGCAATTTGATGAAAAAGAGCAGACTGAAACAAATTGAACACAAGCTCACAGGTTGTGCTGTTATGCTGAAAACCGAACAGCAGCAGCTCGTTAGGCGCTGATGCAAACGTAATCGCCTCGATCAATCGTTGACGATGACGACGAGGTGAGAAAATTAGCGCCAGAGAGAGAGAGAAAGGCTGCTCACCGCCAAAAGGAGAAGAAGAAAAAGAAGAAACCAAGTGTCAAACGAAGAAAACATTAGCAGAAAAAAAGCATTTGCCGCAGAGAATCGATTCAACAGGTGGCAGGCAGTCAGGCAGGCAGGCAAATGTCACTTCACTTCCTACATTGGCGGCACTTTAAATAGCAGCAGCAGCAGCACAACTTCTGCAAAAAAACAAAACAATACTAATAAACAGGTATAGTCACATCTGCGCATCTAAAAACTGAGCGAGTGATGCTAGGGTGAATGCTGCTGGTGATGGCACGAACCAACTTCTAACTCATCATCAAACATCAGACAGAATAGAGCAGACAGGCAACAGTACACTGCTCCCAACTTATATGATATGCTCCAACACCGTCGCCACCACCATCATCATCATCACCACCATTACCACCGCCATTGCCATTACCATTATCACCATCAGCTCCATCGTACAGTCTCAGATCAATAATAAAATTAGTGGGCAATAAAACCGTTTTAGTTGCTGCTGATGGTGGTGGTGGTGGCAATGGCGGTGACGGTGGCTAACGGTTGATGGTGGCAGACACAAAGGAGGAAAGAACGAGGGTGTTCAATTGTGTTTCCCTATTGCTCACTATCTTCTTATCTTCCTCTCTTCAGTCTCCACCATCAGACACATATCGACGTCGAGATGGAGACAAAGAAGAAGAAGAGGAAAAAGAGGTAGTAGACGATCAGAAGACAGAGAACAGAACAGACAGAGAACAGAAGCGCAAACAGGTATCGGACCGTTCTTCATTGTAGCAGCAGCAGCAGCAGCAGCAGCAGCAGCAACTGCTTTTCCACTCTTCTATGGACTCGATTGTTGTCCTGTGAGTGAGTACGGTTAAAGGGAAGAAAAAGAAGAAGAAGAAAGGAGCAATCACATTACCGGCCAATCAGGCCATCGATAATGACATCGCTGATGGAGGGGCAACAGGAGAAAGAGAGAGAGAGAGAGAGAGAGAAAAACGGCAATAGATGAGGCACACCAGCACACCCCAGCAGGACTCTACCAAAGAGTAGAAAAAGAGCAGTTCAGAGAAAAAACTACGACTAAGGCAGCAGCAGCAGCAGCAGCTCGTTCTCGTTCACTGCAGAAGATGATAACTGCAACAACGAAGACCGAAACTGACTGGCAAAGGAGGAAAAAACTGGGAATTCGGTTCTGACTGAGTGCACTTCAGGTGCAATTGCACAGCTCAGATCTGATCTGATCGGTCAGAGGTGAAGGTAGTGGTAGTGGTGATAGTGCCCACACATCGATGCAGCAAAAAAAGTATCAGAGTGCTCAATCGGGGAAAAACTGAATCGAGTCAAAACTGCGGGTCAAAAAATTTGCCTACTACTAAAATGAGCAAAAAAAACTTAAATTGAGCCACGTGATTGGCTCATTCAGTCATTCGGTCATTCCATTCCATTCCGTTATTTCTACCATTTTAAGCCTTCCCCATCTCAGTCACTTTGATCTTGTGCCAAGTACTGCCTTGACACACAGCAGCACTTGATCTCGATGCAATGCAAAACGTATAAACGCTCTAATCTCGCCTCGACGATCTAGATACGATCTACCATTGCCATTGACACTGATGTGCTCTGCTCTGCTCTTCTCTGCTATATCACATCAATTGTTGCCAAAAGAAAAAGAGGAAAAAAGTTGGAGGAGGAGGAGGTGGTGGGGGAAAATTGACATCATCGCCGATCATCATTTGCTAAGTAATAACAACAACGACGACGACGGTAGAGATAGCAATAGACACTACCACCACCGCCGCCGACGCCAAAATCGAGCCAGCCGGTCCTCTCCTCTACTTTACTCTTGCAAATATCGTCGCCTTAAAAATAGCTAGCGATCGGAGCTAGCTGGCCTTTTGGGGCCATCATCAGGAGAAGAAGAAGAAGGAGAAGAAGAAGGTAGAGAGTGAGAAAGGCAGCAGATAGCGAGAGAGAGAGCTCCCTCTGTGCACTCTCTACAACAAGAAAAAAATGGTGCCAATCGACCTGGGAGTGTGCTATAGTTAGCACACACACAGTGCACACTGGCACTGGCGATCATCGAGCGGGAGACAGTGCAGAAGAGTTCAGAAGAGCAAGGAAAGAAAGAAAGCAAGAAGAGTGATTCACTGCTACAACTCTCCCGACACAATATCATCACGAGGAAGGCAGTAGTAGTAAATAAAATGAAAAAGGCCGGCAGCATCGGCAACAATGTTCTTGTTGCTCGAAACAGCAACAACCTTCCTCTCTTTCTTTTACTTTTCAATTGATGGACATCGAGCAGCAGCAGAAGGCAGGCAAAAGTTAGCTAGCTAGCGTCACGTACGTGTTCGCGCAATCATCATCCAGCCAGCAAGTCGCCGATATGTATCGAAATGCTGAACTGAACTGAGCTCTGAATTGAAACACGCAAGTCTGTGTATCTATTGTCCTATGCTGCACTTGAAAGAAGTAGAAGAAGAAGGTAATACCGACCTTGTTTCGCGGCGAAGTAGACACTCAGTGCAGAGCACCGACTTGAGCTGCACGATGAAGCGCTCGGTGGTGGAAGAGGTGCTGCTGGTGGTAACGGTTTGGCCACCGCCGTCTGCTGCTGATAATGATGTCGGCGAGGATGATGGTGCAAAAGCTGAAGCAGACGTTGAAGTAGTAGAACCCTCCTCGACAATGACCGAGGATGGAGAGCTACAGACACCAACACTTAGAGTAGAATTGGCAGCAGTCAGCGAACTTTGTCGCTCAAACGCGACAATGGAGGAGCGAAGTCGAGGGAGATGCTTCAGCCGCTTGATCTGCCCGAAAATACTAGGCGAAACGGGCGGCGATTGAGGAGATGCTGTTGCACTAGCACTAGCATCGATGATGTTTGGTGTGGGCGAAGAAGTTGATGGTGTACGAGTTGGTGGTGGTGGTGGTGGTGAAAAGGACGAGGATGAATGTAAAGAAGAAGAAAGAGGAGAAGAAATCGATGACTTCTGCACAACTACCTGTTGCTGCGGCTGAGGAGGAGGAGGACGATGGCCGCACGCGTGCACTCCTCCTGCTGCAGACTGCAACAGCAGCTGATCATCACCATCAACACCAGCAGTCTGATCGTTGAACTTGGAGAACGTGGTGCTGTCGTCGTCTCCTTTGCTGTCGACTGCTGCATTCGTGCGAGACACTGCTGCTGCTGGAGGTGATTGGCAATGACTGACGCCACTATCGTTGCTGCTGGAGCTGATTACCGCAGCTGATTTAGCACCTTCTCCTTTTCCCTGATCACCATTTGGCGGTGGTGGTGGTGGTGGTAATGATAATGAAACACAGTTGACACAGACACTGCCGCTGAGATGAGGATGGTCAGACGATGCTGCTGGTGACAGTTCACCAGCACTGTCTTTGTCACCAGCACTACTGCTGTCGTCGTGCTCACAGGTAGCTGCTGCGCCCAGCAGCAACAACGTTGAGGTGCAGCAGGCGGTGGTGGCGGCGGTGGTGGCGGCTGAACAGGACAACAAAACCGACGACCAGTCTCTGTCGTTGAAGTTGTTAAAGTCGCTGACTGGAGCAGCTGCTGCTGCAAACTGCTGACTAGTCTGCCGCTCCGTGGTCGCCGTCGTGCTTCGAGTAGTAGTGCTCTGCCCGTGTGTTTTGTTGTGGCCAGTTGCAGCAGTCGCAGTGGCACCACCTTCACTGGAACAGACGGCGGCGGCGGCGACTGTCTGTGCCGCTACCTGAGCTGACGGCTCTCCCGACAAAGTCCACTGCTGCTGCTGCCGCTGTCGCTGGCCATCGGCCTCTTCTGTTTTCGTCTGCTGCTGCTGCTGTCGCTGGCTGTTACTACTACGATTCAGCACTTCGGCACTTCGTTCACAGGTACTGCCACTACTACTCGAAGTACTTAGTGGCAGCCGTCGTTCTCCTTCTTCTTCAGCAGAGTCATTTCCTTCAGCATTACCGAGCACTGCTGCTGGAGGCACATCATCCCGCTTGACCACTTCTTCTTCACTTCCACCACGGCCAACCTGTTCCCCCAATGATGGTCTCTGATGTCCGCTGCCGCTGTTGTCAGCCTCCTCTTCTTCTTCTTCTTTGCACGCTCCACTGAGTTGGTGTCCGGTGTGAGAGGAACATTAGAGAGAGGTGCCCGAATACAGCAGCAAAGTGAAGAAAAAGAAGAAGAGGGGGCGCGAAGAAGAAGAGTGAAACATCCCACACAGAGACAAAGAGACAGCGAAACAGTCACCGACGATGATGTTAAAGTTGAATGAGAGAGAGAGAGAGAGATGCAGATAAAATAGGGGAGGAAATGGGAAAAAGGAGAAAGAAAAAGAAGATAAAGTCAGCAATGAGTTAGTTACAGTGGGGGGAGTTCAATTCAACTCAACTCTCTCATATAATGGACTGCTAAACCCCCTCCTTCTACCTCTTCTCAAAGGACAAGGATGACTGCCTTTGCTGATGGCCAGAGAGGGGGAACAGCAGTCTTTGCCAGTGACACATCAAAGCGGAGATAGGGCCACCCGAAGAGACTGCTGCTGCTGCTGATGCTGCTGCCACTGCAATTCCGGTCTGCTCTCCTTTTTGGTAACCCTTACCAACTTCTGTGGCCATTAGCAGTGGCAAAAGCTTTAGCATCAGACCGGTTTAGAAAATTGAGAAAACTGTCAAGTGCAAAGTTGGTGTTTTACCGGTGTCTGTTCGACTGTTCAGATGAGATGCTACTGCTACTACTACACTTCAACTCTTCATGTCCTCTAAGAGGCACTAAAGTGTTGAAGTGCGACTTTTTTTTCAGAAGTGCCACTCACACATTTTATTCCCCACGTCACTTACCTAAGGGACTGCTGATGCTGATGATGTCCACTCAAGTCGGTTGCTTCAGGTTCGATAACAGATGAAGAGGAGTTCTGGAAAAGTTGAGAGGCACTGATTTTCTGATCCATGAAACCCATGTCATCACCATCCCCAACAACAACATTATCTGTTGAGCTTGGTGATGGCGAGGCAAAGGTGATCATCGGTGACGGCGGCGGTGAGGATAGCTCCGAGCTGATCCTGTCCTTGGTGCTGGTGGTGGTGGTGATCCTGTTTTTCTTCTCAAACTGACTGGTAGCCAACTTGACGAACCCAGGTCGCGGCTCCTCTTCTGCTGCTGCTGCTGAAGATCTCGATCCTCTGTGGTGATGGGGGTGATGATGATGTTGAAGATAGTTGACCGAGGGAGCCATAGGCAAGAGGATAACCTTCCTCGCTGCTGCTGCAGCTGCTGCTTCTTTGTCACCACCAACAACAACGACGTCTTCAGACGTGGCTGGAAAGATAGAGGAAGAAAAAGATGAGAAAGATGAGTTGAAGGAAAAGACACTGCTGAAGGAAAACTGAGCCGAGCCGAGCTGAACTGTTGGCTGGTGACACCGACGAGGAGGAAAAGCTGTTGAACAGCTAGAAAATGAGCGCGACCTCGCCGACAAAAAGGGCAAATTCAAATGAAGCAGCAGGTTGAAATGAAGGACTGAAACTCTCTGCTTCTCACTCAATCTCTCTTGCTTTGACATTTAGCTTGCCGGTGGCTGCAGTCTTGTCTCCCTAATCCTCAAACATAGTCCTCTCTCCTCTCCTGCTACTCACTACCACCTCTTCTACAACTACATATGACGACAATAACAACATACACAGTTACTACTGCTACTGATTGACAAACCTCGCATATTATTACCACTGCTGCACTAGCATTCGGTAATGTTCTCACTGCTGCTGCTGCTCCGGTGACAACAGGTGGTGAGACTTCGAAGAGACTTCGAAGAGAGAGAAAGAGAGAGAAAGAGACATCAAGTAACGAGTGTTTGTCCCGGTGAGATTGCAAGAGAGGGAGAGAACGAGAAAGAGCTATCACAACTACCACCACCACCACCGAGCCCTCTTACCAAGTTAACGCGCAATTAATTAGCGAGAGAGAGAGAGAGAGCTTACCGATTAGTTGACCACTATTAGGCGACTCTTGATGATGGTCGTCGCTCTCTTTCAACGAGGATGCACATCCTCTGTTCCCACCAAAGGCTTGTCCGTCATCACCTTCTTCAGTCGTGGTCACATCCTTTTCTTCCTTCTCATCTTTCTCATCCTCCTCCTCTTCCTTGGACAGATTCTTGGTGACAATGCTGAGCAGCCCGTTGAAACCGTGCTCAATTAGATCATTGAACCAAGGGGGAAGAGGACTTTCTGAGAGAGTCTGAGAAGGAGGAGGAGGAAGCTGCGAGCTGTTTGCACTTGTTTGCCTGTAAATAGAAGATGATGATGGTAGTGATCTTTTCGAATGATCTTCGCCGGTGCTCATCAGCTGTCGTCGAGATAAGACGGAAGAGGACAGTTGCGATGTTGCTGCTGGTGGCGGTGGTGGTGGTGGTGATGGTGGTGAACTGCTGCCACTTCTGCCACTGCCACTGTTCTGGCAATCATCGTAATTGGACATGGCTTGAAGAGGTTAAGTGGCGAGGGTGCTCACCATCTCCAGTTAAGCTGCTGCTGCTGCTCCTGTTCTTGGCAACTTCAGCAACTCCACAAATTGTTGCTCAGTGTGCACAAGAAAGTCGAACCTGTGTAGACAAGGGTGAGAGAGAGAAAAAAAAAGAAAGAAAGAGAGCGCAAATTAGACTAATTGGAAAAACTTAGGCAAATAGAGTAGGAAGGGAAGGGAAGGGAAGGGAAAGAGGTGAGGAGAAAATTGGCAACAACAACAACAGCTCTGCTGAAAGAGGTGCAGAAAAAGAAGAAAGTACGATGTACGAGCGAGCTGTAAAGAAAAGTGTAGAAGTGCACAAAGTGGCCTGAACTGCTGGCAAAGAATGGGCACAATGGCGTGACCACCACCACCACCACCACTTTAACCAGGTGAAAGATTGGACAGCAGAAAGAGCAGGTAATCACCAGCAGCAGCACTGCATTCAGAACGCTGCTGCCAAATGTGCCTATGGAAATCAGTCATAATAAAATAGGCGACCAAATCAGAGGGAGAGAGCTCTGCTCGAGCTTGACGATGAGCTTCAAAAGACAGATGATGAGCAGAACAGGACAGGAAGCCCTAGAATAGGCCAGAGGAAGTTCCATCATCCTGATGATTACCATCCTGTCCTCTGAAACCATCAATTAGAGCTGCTGCTGCTGCCCGGATGACACTTGGACCGAATCAATCTCTGCAGTCGACTGCATTTTTCCTTCTCATTATTCTTAGAATATCTAATTAGCGTTCATCAACGTCCACTGCCACCGCCGGCACAAGAATATGTCATCTATCTATCTTAAAGCATTTTCAATTTCGCCGAGTGCAGTCTTTTTTTGCATTCGTTACCGGTGATCCTCCTCTCCTCATCTAAATAGCACCAAGAACAGTTGTGACAAGACAGCCACTAAATTAATTACAATTGAGAATTGCCGAGCTCATTTTCAAAGCTGAGAAAGAGACTCCAAACGCACTCGGCACTAAATAGCCCTGACACCAGGCACCGATTGAGAGAGGCAACAAAAAGTGCAATTAAATCGGTAAATTGGTAATCTAATCGAGGTTCGCAGAGCTGCTGAGGCTGAGGCTGAGACTGTGAGTATATCAGTGACAGCAGCAGCAGCCAAACACAGAAGCGGCAGATATGGCAACAGGTGAATGGAGCAAGCAAGCAAGAAACAAGCAAGAAAGAGCACAAACAAATTAATTGAACGCCAATGTACTCGAGACTGACTGACTGACTGACAGGGGAAAGAAGGAGAAAGACACCGTAATATATCGGCAATTACCGGTCAGAGAGTGTGTGCTGACTACTACTTCTGCTGCTGAAGACTCGCTCCAAAACAGCAGGGAGAATTGTTCTGGCAGAAAGACAAGAAAGTGGAGAGCTGTCCTGTCCTGTGCTGTCTGTCTGAGAGCGCCTCGCGGGAGCCAACTAAAGAAAATGGCAAATAGAAAAGAAGGTGAAGAAGAAAGGAAAAGGTGAAAAATTTAATCGGACAGCAGAAGTGTACAAGACAAGACAAAACTCAACAGCACATTTTCAAACACAATCTCAAACTAAACGGAGGAGAAGAAAATGAAAAGCCATCTAACAACGGTCTACTGTTTAGACTTCGACTTCGACCACCTCTTCAGACCTGACGAGGCTCAAACAGACAAGTAGACAGTCAGACAATGACAATCGAAATTTGATCACACAACAGCAGACAAACACTTTCAGAGAGAGAGAGAGAGAGAGAGAGAGACAGAGGCCAAAGATTGAAAGTGAAGCACTCTGACAAACACTGCTGACAAGAGAAAGCTAAGCAAAAGCCAGGGGGCTAGAAAAGAAAAAAAGAAAAGGGAAAGCGAACGATCGGTCGGTGAGTGCTAATTGAAAACGCCGAGCCGAGCCTAAAGCTCTCTCACACAAACAATTGCCCGGAATTGCCCGGAATTGCCCGTAAAAACTGTGCACACTAAGTATAGCCCTCTCTCAAAAGGTGGTAATAACACACAAGTACTGCTGACCTAAATGTAATTAGTGAGCACTGATTGTACAGCAGCAGCAGCAGTTAATCAATCAAAAAGGGAGTGATTTCTCAGTGGCGGCTCTGTTTGAGCTGAGGTGGCTGCTGGGCGACATATATCGACTGACTGAGGGCAAAACTGGCCAACAGCACATTCCCAGGCTTATTTGTCCGACAATTATTATTGACTGCTCGAGTATTGGGAGCTATGAGTAATTAGTCAACTGCAAGAAGGCGGTGAGTGCTGCTGCTGCTGCTGCTGTTGCTGTTGCTAATTAGAAAAGGCACACCTAAAGCATCAAGAGCTGTTGCAGGTTGCTAATTAGCAGGCGGTGTGAGAGGAAACGCATACCTTTTTCAATTGTGTTGTTTGCTTTTTCCGTCAGGTGATGGTGGTGATTGCAATGCTCGGCGGCAGTAACAGCAGCAAGTTCAATCACAAGCTGCTCGGGATAAAAAACGAGCTGTTTGCCTAATTCGCTATGAATTTGAAGACTCGAGAAAAGAGGTCTTTTTCCAGAAAGTCGGTGGCGATGATGATGACACGGAGGACAAGGTTGTCTGGTCGGTCAATAGGACGGGAAAAAATTGTGAAGTTAGCAAATGTTTGAGAATGACAACAGTGTTTGGTATATTTACCAGATTGGACACAGCAAAGGACTGAGCGAGCCTTTGTTTGCTGCAGCTGTTCCTCGAGTGCTAGCAGTGCCTGCCAGCCTGCCTAATTGTAATTGAAGCATCTCAAATGGATGTTGGATTAATACGGCATTTGGTAGTGGTGGTGGTAGACGACGCCGTTGATAAGGCTGCTGATATAGAAGACTCGGTCGCCATCCACCAGATCTTGGCATACGACTTTCTTCTCCTTCTTCTCCTTCTTCTTCTCCTCCTTCTCGACGTCGGTCTCCATGACAGATAAGGTGAGCGAGGTAAGACGAGGTAGCAGCAGCAGCAGCAGTTCTGTTGTTGGGTGACAGAGAAAGAGAAGGAAAGTGAAGGAGATGTGATCATCACATTGTGATGGCGCCAATGATGAGATGGCTTAACCGGCCGATTAAAGAAAGATAGAGAGGGAAAGTTGTGGTGGCAAAGTGTTGCTGGTGAGATTGGGCTGGAAAAGGATGCTGAGGATGATGATGATAATGATGATGGGAAGGGAATGCTGCAAGGGAGAGAGTATCTATCTAAAAAGACAAATTCCTCTTCTGAGAACAAACAAAAGAGATGTCCCAAATGAAGGTGAAACTCCAACTCGCCAAACTCGATTGACAAAACGGCTTTGCGCCCAAATCTACCTACAGCCGATGTGGTGGAAATAGATCTTCAAAAGTGGAAGCGGTTCGAACTTTGAAGCTCGATTTTATCTCTTCCCTTTTTATCTCCTTCTTCTTCATCCTCCTTCTTCTTCATCTACTCCTCAAAATTGCTCTAAATTTGAAGACAGCTCAAATGTGTCAGTGTCCAACTGTTGTCGTTATCACCACCACCACCTTCAACACCGGCGGTCGTAAATGGCTGCTTTATTGCTTGCGTTGGCCGTCTCCGTCTCGGCCGCTTAAAACAGATACACATTCTATTACTCCTGAGGTGTTACCATTGAAGCACTCAGCCGAGTCTAACTCTGGATAAACTCCATACACTGATTTTCACTTTCAAAAACCTAAAACGATGAAGACCACCTTCTTCTTCTTCTTGTGCCAGCTTTTTCTGGTAGCCGCCGCCATCTTCTTCGGCCACACCTCTTCCGCCGCTTCAAACGATGTCCAAGCAAAGGACAACCGCGTCTCGGGGGGCGAACCCGACTGGAGCACCGACTACGTCTTTCAGGTGCAGCTGAAGGAGCTGGGCCAGCACGTCTGCGGCGCCGTCCTCCTTGATGATGGGGCCGGCGGCTGGGCCATCACCGCCGCCCACTGCACTCTCGGGTAATAATAATGTAGAAATAGTTGGCATTGTTTACGTTTTCGTTAATAGACTCACCGGTTCTACTTCTATTTCTACCCTAGCCGTGATCCAAAACGGCTGAGCATCGACACGGGCAACACCCGATCGGCCACCTCGTCCTCCTCGGTTCGCTCGCTGGCCCAGGTGATCGTCCACCCGCAGTTCAACGCCGCCACGATGGCCAACAACCTGGCGTTGCTGAAGATCGACAGCAGCCCAGCAGATTCACCTTCACCGGATAAAGAAAACCTCGACAATTTGCCTCGCCGAGCCACCGTGCACCTGCCCTCGCCCGGGCAGAAGTTCACCGACCTGGTCACCCTGGTGGGCTACGGCTCCACCAGCAATCGGGTTCCCCGAGAATCGGGCGAGAAGCGCCTGGTCTCGCTGCCCATCGCCGCCCTCGCCCGCTGCCGCTCCCTCTACGGCCAGAATCTGATCAACTCGGGCCAGCTCTGCGCCGGCGACTCATACACCGGGACAGGGCTGTGCCAGGGCGACGCCGGCTCGGGCGCCGTCCAGCTCGACGGCGACAGCTCCGAGGAGGGCGGGGCAGGACGGCAGGTGCTGGTGGGCGTGGGCAGCTTCGGCTTCGACTGCGGCAACGGCCGCTACCCCTCGGTCTTCACCGCCGTCGCCGACTACGTCGAGTGGATACAGAACAGCACTACCAGCAGCGTTTAAATAGCCTTAAAAGTACACACAGCACACATTTCAATTTATTAAAACACTTTCTACTTGGCAAAAAACTTTCCAAGTTCATCCTAAACAATTTTATCAAAGTTCATAAAAAGTACTCCTAAACCCTTTCCATTTCACTTCTTCTTCTTCTTATCCTTCTCATCCTCGGTGCATCGCCACTTGTGGGCGTGCCAGCCCTCCGGACAGCCGCAGATGTCGTGCAGGCACTTCTCATGCGTCTTCAGGTCACCCTCGGCGAGTTTGCAGTCTTCGTCCTGTTCGCAGAACCACGGCTCACACCGCGGCTCGTCGTGCTTCACTACGAAGGTGGTGCCCACCGGACAGACACATTGCTCCTCGACGCAGTAGGCCTCGTGGTGCACCTTCTCACGACACTCACTGTCGCTTTCACAGAAGTTCTTTGATTCGCTCTTCTTGGCTGAGGCGGTTCGGTTTGATTGGGCAGCGGAGTTGGCAGCGGAAACAGTGCTAAAGGTTACTGCTAGCACCACTAAAATAATTGGAATTAGAGATTTCATTTTTCAGAAATAAAAATTAGTGTTTTCTAAAAGGCAAAAACAAAATTAATTTGTTGTTTGAATTTTTTTCTCCAACACTTTGATGCCGTTTTATACCCCCAGTTCAACAGGTGGTTTTTAGTCGGTATCAGCTGTACTGAAGAAACGGCCTTGAGTTGTGGCCATTGGCCAGAACGGTGACTTTGAACTAGATTTTTACTAAGTATTTTAACTATGTTTTGGTTGTAATTGTTTTTGTTTATTGTTACTTCTCAAGGATGTTTCTATTTTAGCTGATGTTGTTTGTGCTTTTGAGGAAGTTGAAGTTGCTGCTAATTTTTGGCTTATTCAGATTTAATGTTTGCAACATATTTTTTGTGTTTTGCAAAGTATTTTTCATAAAATATCTATTTTCGGTCGGTAGGAGTGGATAAGGGTAGATAGAGGTCAATACTGGTCGAGAGGGGTCGATAGAGGTCGATAAGGGTCAATAGGGGTGTATAGGGGAGATAGAAAAGGACAACGGTGGTGGATAGTTTCTAACAAGCGCTTTCAGATCATGTTTTAAAACAGGAAAAACAATATTAAACACTTATTAATTTTTTTCTCCACCTTTGCTATTAATTCACCAGTCAGCAGCAGCAGCTACAATCTCTTTTGAGTAAACGAATAAAAAAGATTTTTAAAAAAGATTTCAATTTATTGAAACATTTTTTATTTAGCAAAACTATCCAAAATTTATCCTAAACAATTTTATCAGAGTTCATAAAAAGTACTCTAAACCCTTTCCATTTCAATTCTTCTTCTTCTTCTTCTTCTTCTTATCCTTCTCATCCTCAGTGCATCGCCACTCGTCGGCGTGCCAGCCCTCCGGACAGCCGCAGATGTTGTGCAGGCACTTCTCATGCGTCTCCAGGTCACCCTCGGCAAACTTGCAGTCGTCGTCCTCCTCGCAGACCCACGGCTGACACCGCGGCTCGCCGTTCTTGATTATGAAGGCGGTGCCCACCGAACAGGCGCACCGGTCCTCGACGCAGTACGCCTCGTGGTGCAGCTTCTCCCGACACTGCTCGTTGCTCACACAGGGCCCCTTTGGCCCTTCGCTCAGCTTGGCGGGGTTGTTTCGAGCCGACCAGAAGGAGAGCTCCTTCTTGGCTGAGGAGGTGGTTCGGTTTGATTGCGCGAAAACAGTGCTAAAGGTGACTAGCACAACTAAAATAGTTGGGATAAAAGATTTCATTTTTTAGAAATAAAAAATAAGTGTGTTTTCAAAGATAAAAAAGTAAATTAGTGTTTTGTTTTAATTTTTTTCTCCAGCACTTTGATGCCGTTTTATACCCCCAATTCAGCAGGTGATTTTTAATCGGTATCAGTTGTACTGGAAAAACGGCCTCGAATTGTGGCCACTGCCCAGAACGGTGACTTTGAACTAGATTTTTAGTAAATATACTTTAACTATGTTTGGTTGTAATTGCTTTTATTTATTGTATTTTCTCAAGGATGCTTTTATTTCAGTTGATGCTGTTTTTGTTTTTGCATAGTTTTAGAGCAAGTTAATTTTTTTTAAATTACAAATAAAAATTGACTTTTATTTTTTAAATAACAAAATTCACAATTTTAATTGCTAATCAACTGTAAAATGCTCGGTTTTTTCCACTACTTATTTTTGTATTTTTTATCCTTCTTTTTGTTATCTTTATACATAACACAATCATACCTATAAGGGCGCAAGAAATCAGGACAACCACAAATGCCATTTTGGCAGACCTGACCAGTGGTCAGGAGGCCGTCGTCACAGTCGTCGTCCTTTGCGCAGACCCAGGGCACACAGCGAGGATGGCCGTGCTTCCGTCCAAAAGTGGTGCCCACCGAGCAGATGCACCGGTCCAAGACGCAGTACGCCTCGTGATGAAGCGCTTTCGAGCACTGCTCATCACTGGTGCAGGGTCCTTTGGGGGCGGCCAGCGAGGAGGGGTCGTCTTTGGAGTAGAAAGAAAGGTTTGCTAGTTCGGTTTCGTTTGATGTAGAGTTGGCGGCAATGCTAGTGCTGACAAGCACACTTAGCAGTACAAAAAGTGTGGCTGAGATTAGTAGTTTCATTTTTTATTTTTTAAAAAATCAAGGCACTTTTTTAAAAATTAACAAATTAAGTTATTTTTCTGTTTTAATTTTTCTCCAACACTTTAATGCTATTTTATACTCTCAATTCAACAAGTGGTTGTTTTTACCTGGTACTAGCTTGAAAAACTCAGCCTTCAACCAGTAACTTAAAGCTGCATTTTTTACCAAGTATTGTAACTATGTTTAGTTGTAGTTGCTTTTATTTGTTATTACTTTTCAAGGATGTTTATCTATTTTAGAAGATGATGTTTTTGTTTTGTTGTTGAAGTTGTTGTTAACACTTTTGAATTATTTATTTTTACTGCTTGCAACATACTTTTTTTTGCAATGCAAATAATAAACCAAACTACTTTTTCCTCAAAATAATTACAACAAATATTTTTTAATTAAAAAAAATATACAAAACAGTTTTCACAACTTTCCTGGTATAATTAACTGTAAAAAATGTTTCAGTTCTTTTCCATTATTTATTTTTGTTCATTCTTCTCCTCCTGGTCACCACTCTTCACACATTGAAACCTATCGGCGTGCCAGCCCTGAGCACAGCCACAAACGCCGTGTATGCACCGCTCATTGGTCGCCGGGAGTCCGCTTGTGTGACAGTCTCTGTCCCTTTTGCAGAACCAAGTTAGGCAGCGAAACTTGCCGTGCGCCCTCACCATCATGGCGCCCAGCGGGCAGACACAGTGATCAAGGACGCAGTACGCCGTGTGCGTCAGGTCCTTCTCACACTGATCATCACTTTCACAGGGGGGTCCTCTGGTCAGCTCTGTGGAGTTGTTTTGAGAGAGGTTGTAGACATCGGTTTGATTTGACTTTGAGTTGGCAGCAGTGCTAGAGGTGACTAGAAAGCTTAGCAGCACAAAAATTATTGGGATTTGTGGTTTCATTTTTTCCCTTTTTCTGAGCAAACCGATTTTAAAAGGTAACAAACTAAACTAATCTATTGTTTTAATTTTTCTTCCAACATTTTGATTTTATTTTATACTCCTTCTATTCAACAAGTGGTTGTTTTTACCTAGAATCAGCTAAACTTGAAAAAATCAGCCTTCAAAACAGTGACTTTGAGTTGCATTTTTAGCAAGTATTGTAGTTTGGTTGTAGTTGCTTTTACATTATTTTTGCTAGCCAAGGATGTTTCTATTTTAGTTGTGGCCTTTAGTTGTTAAAGTAAAAGTGGTTGTAGATTTTTTATTTGACACAGAGTTTTTATTTCTAAAAGATTTGTTAAAATATTTTTTCAATAGTGTTTTTTTAGTTTTTAAAGAGGTCACAAACAAAAAAATTTATATTTTTACCTACAATTCAATTATTCACCTGACAAAAAACTCAAAAGGTTAATTAACTTTAATTTGTTTTAGCATTTCTAGCCATTTTTTATTTGCAACTTTTTATTTGCAGATTTTTTATTATTTTTTTCTCCCTTTTACACACACCTCCAGCCATTAGAAGAGTAGTAGTACTTGCAAACACAGCGCATCATATCGTAATCACACTTCATATTGGAGTCGATGCCCAGCGATGCGTCAAACTGACAGTCATTGTCGCAGTTCTCCCACTTCTGACAGCCCATGACCGCCCCCAGGTAGCTGTTGCTGACCATGCGGTAGCCAAAGGGGCAGGCGCACATGTTCGGCTTCCCTGGGATGCGGGCGCAGATGCCGTCAGTCCGCTTGAGGATGGCCGTGCACTGGTAGTCAAACTGGCAGGCGTCTCCGAAGGGCGGCAGCAGCGGAAGCGGAAGTGGGTAGGGGTAGGGGTAGGGGTTGGGGTTGGGGTAGTTGGGGTAGTCGTAGTCGTCGTAGTCGCAGTCACGGTAAGGGCGCCAGCCTAGCTTGTGCTTTCCACCCTCGGTTTCCGTTTTGTTGCACTCCCTTTTCCCTGCCTCTATTTCGGTTTCATTGCTCTGCACTTTTTCTACTACTACTGAACCGGACTCCAACTTTGACTTGCCCTCCGAAACTGCTTCTTTTCGGTCCTCCGGAGAGCTTTCTTCTGGAAACTGGATTGGAATGTTTTTAGATTTTACTGCGGGAATTTCTGCTGATGATGATTGTTCTTTAGATGTGTTGTTTAAATTTCCAGTAGTGATGTTGGTGATTTTTGCTTGCTGCTCTTCTGACAGGTGGGCAAATGCCAAAGTTGAGGTGAAGGTGAGTAAAATGATGATGATGATGAACTTCATATTTGATTTTGTATTTGTAGATGTTTGATTAAACTATCAAATGTTTTTAATTTACTTGTTTAGTTATTTTTATATTTTTTACGAGAAGTAGTGAAAACCAGATAAAAAGGTTACACATTTTATTTGTTTTTTTGTTGCAAATAGCATTCAAAACATTTATTTTTAAAACAAGTGTTTTTTATCATTTTTTATACACAAAGTGTTTCATGGGCACTAAACTGACCTAGATTTTTTTGTATTCAGTACAACAGTATTTAAAAAGCATTAAGTATTGATCAATTTTTAATATTGTAATGTAAATCCACCGTTAAATTTGGCTTTGATTAATTTGTATTTTTTTTTGCTAGAAAGGTACACTTTCATTTTATCCTTGAAACTTTAAGTGCCATTTTTTTACACTATAACTTGTACACTTTACTTTTAATTTTTTTAACACATTTTTTAAATTTTTGTTTAAAATTTTTTAACAAGTAAATAACTTTTTTATTTATTTTATAACTTTTAAATTAGTTATTTAAAAACATAATTTTTAAAGAAATAACGGATATTTGGGAGGATATCTTCTTGGTAGATACGGATAGTACGGATAGGGAAACAGGGGACCGAGGTTTGGGGGACAAAGGGGTGGATACAGTGCACTCAAACTGTCATCTTTGTTGTCGCCATTTACCTCTACAAGAAAGTCCACATCCTTTTTGCCTACTGGAAGGTCGTGGGCAGTGCTGAGATAGTTGGTGATTAGGCTGAGAAACAGAAAAATGAGGATGATTATTGCAAAAAATTTTTGCATTTTTTGCTGTGTTTTGAATAGTGAGATAATAAAGTAAATGTTTTTAATTGTAGTTAATTTTTTTTGGTTAATGATTTAAAAGGTAAACTTCTTTACGTTTTTTAAACTTTGCATATTTAAATTTACTGCTTTAAATCTATTTATTTTATTTTCAGTTTTGTTGCTGCGACATAGATCAACAGCAGATTACCATATTTTACTTGTAATTGTAGTTCAATTTGTTTCAATCAATTTATCAAGGACAATCTGCATTTTATTTCTTTCACAGCGCAACAATAGGCTACAGTGTATTGTATTTCTTTTTTTGTTTGACTATTTCTTGTGATGTCCAAACACATCAGGTAAACTTTAATTTTCATCATCATTTCAAAAGGACTTTATTTAACAAACCCAAAAAACAAGTCAGACAAGTTAGGCAACAACATTTAGAAACAGTATTGTTTTTTATTTGACTCCAATAAGCTATCCAGCCATTTAGCCCTTTTTCTCGCCATTCTTCTTCTTCTTCTTTCCTCCTCCCTTCTTCTTCTTATCAGCCGCAAGGACACTCTGATCAGGGCAGCCATAACGGCCGGCCTTATCAGCCAGGCTGCAGCCACAGGTCTCCGCGTAGTAGTTCCCTAGCTCATGGTAGCAGCCTAGGCCGGAGTCAAGGCCCAGCTCGTCCTTGAGCCAGGGGGCGTGGCGGCTAAATTGACAGTCCTCGTCCTCGGTGCAGGCCCAGGTCTCGCAGCGATGGAGGCCCGGTCCGGCGCCATTCAGATCGATCCGTTTTCGGTAGGCACAGCCGCAGATGGAGGGAAGGTCGCCGTCCTCCTCGGAGGGCGGATTTCCGTTCGGTTTCAGCTCGCAGATGGCCTCAGAGGGCCGTTCAAAGGCACTTCGACAGTCGGCGTCAGTGTAGCAGTAGGGCGGCTGGAGGAGGTCCTGGACGTACTCGTAATCGTCGAGGATGTCATCATCATCATCATCATCGTCGTCATCGTCATCGTCTCGGCGGTGAGGGTAACGGTGGTGATGGCGTTTTCGATAATTCTCCCAATCATAATCATCATCATTTTGGTGGTGGCGGCGGTAGTGACGACGGCGAGCTCGGTAGTCCCGTCGACGATCATTGCTGTCCTTATTTTTTGGGTGGTGACGGGAGTGGTGGTGGTGGTGGTGGTGGTGGTGACGGCGACCACCGGAAAGAGCCGGACCCGAAGCGGATAGCTGGGAATTGTTTTGGTTGCCGCTAAATGCAGATTGAACCTTTTCAACTTGGCCCTCATTTTGTGCCTCTAAAGTGGAGCTAGGCCCGAAGAAGAGGAAAAAGAAAGAGATAAAAACCAGAAAATGTACAGAAAGTTTCATGTTTGTTATATTGTTTTAGAGGATAAAAAGGTAAATTGTATTGAATAATCACCTGAATTTAAATTTTGCTTTTATAATCATTTTGCCTGATTTAACCGATCATTACCACTTAGAACCTTTAAAGTTGACATTTAATTTCAATATTCAAAATCGGTACAAAGTACTTATTGATTACATTTATTATTTTGCATGACGCTAAACTGCGTATTTGAAAAAGGTTGACATTTTAAAGCAGATTAAACTTAATAAAAAAAAAGATATTATAATTTAGGTCTAAATCAACTCAAAGTTCAGCTGAGCGCCGCAACGGCCATATTTCTCGCTTTATTTTTCATGCTGCAGATGGTATTCTCCAAGTTGCACGCCAAATTGGAGATGACGCCGCGGCAGGGTGGCTCATTATTACCAGCAACAACAACAATTTTATTATCAGCATCATCGTCATCGTCATCATTGTCATCACCACCACCACCTTTACCTCCCTTTTTCCCCCTTTTTCGATGATGCTTTTTAGACTTCTTTGGCAGGACAATGCCCACCTTTGGGTCCTTGACTTTGTACTTGGTTTTTCCCTGTTGATTTTTTTCCGGGAGAATTAGAACGGGCGGTCGATGCTTTCGATGTTTTCCCCCTGGTTGTATGACCATTTCCGGTGGACCGTCGTCTGAGTCGGCCCCTTCTGAAGAATCGTCGCCATTATCGTTGTCCCCTTCTTCAATGACCATTTGTCCAAAGGTTTCCGAAAAGTGAAAGGAGATTAGTAGAAAAGTTAGCAAAGTAAAAAGTAGATAGTGTGAGATGAAATGCGCCATTTTTTTTCGACTGATAAATGTGATTATTTTTAAAAGGTAATTTGAAATGAACTTTTTTTCTAAACTGGGCAGTGGGTTTTATTTGAGGAGGAAAGTTCTGGTTGAGCATTGTTTCTATTTGCTAATTTTTTATCTGATCATTAACTTTATCATTTGCCCTTTTTATGGTCTGTAATGAAGATTCAAGGATTATTATTTTATGGGTTAATCAAGTTTGTAGCAAATTGGCAAAGTAAATGGTTTTATTTTTAAAACTGAATTCATATTGTTTTATCTTACAATTGCTGCAATTTGTTTAAACATTTTATTTTTTAAATATTTTACCCAATGTGGAGTTCAAAGGTTTAAAATGGTCAATTTAAACTTTATACAAAAATTAATTTTTAAATTTCTTATACTAAAATTCAAGCTGTATAATTAGTAAATTCGAAAACAAGAAAATGCTGGTCAACTATTGAGTCATCAGCAGCTCAAAAACGCACCCGTTTGTTTACCAACTGCCTCACAACAGCTGCAGAGCAATTCAGTCTCTTATTTAGCAATTCAAAATGTTGTCTTCTTTCAGAAGCTCTCTATTGTATTTTAAGGTCAACTCTTTTTATCCTCTTAAACTCCAGTTAATCCTTTTTCTGGCCACCTTCATCAGCACTAGCCAAGCTTTGCCAACATCAACAGCAGCAGCTACTTTTCCAGCACCTTCAACTTTATCCTCTTTCTCAGCTTTGACGACCATCACCACCACAAATACCACCAACACCACAACTCTATCACCATCACCCCCACAACTTCTAAACTCCACAACTATCACCTCAACAACCTCAACTCCATTTTTAAACTCCACAAACTTCACCACCACCACCACAACTTCCTTCTCCAGCAGCAGCCCTCTTCCCATTCTCATCACCCCTGAAAACAGTCGAGTCAATGATAATGAGGAGGAGAAAGAAGGCCATTCACTGCCCCCGGACATGGGCATCAACAAAGAATTGGAAGATCAAATGGAAAAGTCTGATGATGATGACGACAGCGTAGTGAACGCCACTTTTTCCTGCCAATGTCCGATTGGCTATGCGCTCGCCTACTCGCGAAAAAAGTGCCTACGATTGGTTTGTGAGACAGGTAATAATAACTCAGAATTCTTTCATTTTTAAGTGTTTTTAAAAATCTCCTCTTTTTTAGACTACGACTGCAACCGCCACATGTCCGTGGAGGTGCTGGCATGCGCTTCTAAAAAGTGCGTTTGTCGAACACATATGCACACCTCGGAGGACGGCTTCTCCTGCGAAACAGACGGCGAACTTTACCTTATCATTTTTGCCACCTTTTTTCTTTGCTACGCCATCTACTGCATTATCGTCGGTGTGGTCATCTTCGAAAAATTCTGTAAAAAATCGCCAGGTAACGAACCACTTTAGCAAGTTTGGCACACACATTTTAATTTTAATGTTTTTCTTTTATCAAAAACAGCACCAGAACCAAAAAAGACATCACCATCACCACCAGCAGCAGCAGCAGCAAAGAAAAAGAAGGAAAAGAAAGATAAGACGAAGAAGAAGAAAGAGAAGAAGGAGAGGGAGAAGACTAAGAAAAAAACGGAGAAGGAAAAGAAGAAGAAGAAGAAGCAGTCTACGGAGTGTAAGGCGGTGGTGGCGGCGGAGGAGGCGGTTGCGGAAGTGACGGAAAATTCTTGATTCCAAAGTAGTCTGGCGGACTGTCGTGAAGATGAGGAGGAAAGATTAGCGAGGAAGACGATGAAGAAGGCGGCGGCGGCGGAACATGACTTCCTCTTTCTCCTCCTCTTATCACCCCTCTTCTTCTCACTTGACCATTTTCACCATTATCAACCCTATCATTATTATCACCCCCAACGGCCTTCGCCTTGCACACCAGGCAGCAGAAGACAAAGACGGTGCTCATCATCGCCCCGGTGATGACCATCGACCAAAATCTCCGCTGCTCCGCCGCCGGGCCATTGAAGAGGCACTTCTGCGTTGGCTGATCGAGGTAGTAGTCCGATTCGCAGACACACCGGTGGGCGGGCTCCACGCAGACGGTGTTCGGAAAGTACCGGTCACAGTCGTGGGAGTTCTCCAGGCAGTGGTGGAGGACGCAGTGGCCGTCGAGGTTGAGGCGGTAGCCAAGGCGGCAGCGGCAGCGGTTTTTGATGCACAGAGAATTGAGGGGACAGGAGGAAAGAGTGCTGGAGAGGCAGAGGTGGTGGTGATTTTTTGTGGAGTTTGAGGGGTGATGGAGTTTGGGAGGTGATGAAGATGATGATGATGAAGAAGGAGAAGGTAAAGAGGAGGAGATGAGGGAGTAGTGCGTTAGAATGGTGGTCAGGTTCAGAGAGATGTTTGCTGGTGTAAGCTGAGCTTTTGTGAAGTTTGCTTTTGGTTGTTGAGTTGTTTGTGCTGACAAACAGCTTAGCAAAAAAAGAAATAATTTTAGTAACGTTAAGTTGTGCATAATTTTTTGAGGCACCACAAATCTAAAAGGTAAAAACCAGCTACAATTTTTACAATTAAACTTGTTTTTTTACTTTTGAAAGTAAAACACAGTGTGTGTTGTGCACTTGTCTGATTTACTTTATTGCGTTTTAACTTTTTTTGGCTACTGTAAATTTTAGGTCACCTTTTGCTCATCTCTGTGGTTTGTGTATTGACATTTGCTTTTTGAACAATAGATTTTTGTGTCATAGTTATCAGAAAATAATGATAAAAAGATGTTATTGTGGTGGTGATGGTGAAAATGACTTGGGGTCCTATTGTGATGGAACAGTACTGTATATTGTGCTACTTTTAGATTTAAACTCACGTTTAGGAAAATGTTTGTACTTTATTGGAAAATTCATTCACTCTCTTTGCATCTAATTTGTTTCCCGTTCTTTCTTTTATACTGACAAAAGATTTTAAATTATTGCGTATTTTTACAGAACACTACATTACACTCAGCATTCAAAAGGTTTTAATTTATTAATTTAATCATTCACTGACAGCCAAGTTCTAAGAAATAGTTAGTAGAAGTAGTCCTGACAGATTGCAGTCTTGCCCAGTAAACAAACTCTTTTTAACTCTTCTTTCTTTGCTAAAAACCTCTACACCAATATTTTTTTCCGTTTTAAAAACTCACTCAACAAACAGTAATGTAGTTCAAATTTCGAACTTTAAAACTTCGATATTTTTACCTTTTCTAGCTCACTCTTTGTATATAATTCCCTCTTTACTTGGAGAAACTCCAAAAGAAGAAGAAGAAAAAAAAATTCCCCTCATTTCTACTAAAAATGACAGAAAGCAGCAGAGCAACAGCTTTTCCTAGTGACCTTCTTTTTCTTCTTTTACCGCTTTTCTTTGCTCTTGTAACCTCATTTTCAATAATCTTTCCCACATGCTCTGCCACGCCCCTCGACTGGATTCTAGGGCCGGAGACTGCAGCAAGATTGGGCATTGTCAATGGCGACTACGCCCACCACAATGAGTGGCCGATGATGGTGGCGATTATGCTGGACGACGAGGACGGCTTTCGCAGCTACTGCGGCGCCACCCTCTGGACGCCCAATTGGATCCTGACGGCGGCTCATTGCGCGTGCGTAGTCCTTCTCAAAACCTTTTTTTAAATTTTCTTAAACCTTTTAACCCTCTTTTAGATTCAGCTCCGAAAACGACCCCTACAAATTGGAGGTGATCAAGGTGGTCATTGGCGAGACCGATCTCTCCGGGTCGATTGACTCAGAGCACATCTTTCACCTTTCTGAGGTACTCTTTTTAGCCCCTTTTTCAAACAAAAAACGCCCACTTTTTACCTCTTTTCAGCTGGTCATCCACCCTGAGTACGACCACGGGGAGGGGCCGCAGGGCGGGGCAGATATCGCCCTCTTCAAGCTAAATCGGTCCGTCGTTTTTGAAGGCACCGTAAACTCGGGCGTGCTGTGCACGTGCGCCAAGGCGCCCAGGGCGGAGGCGCCCTTTGCCGCCCACTGCTACGTTGTGGGCTGGGGAATGGACGGGGAGAACTCGGAGACGCTGCGTTTTCACTGGTACCGAGAGGTCAAGGTTCGCCAAACTTATAAAAAAATTTTTTTCAAACCTTTTAACTCTTAAAAGTTTATATTTTACTAGGTCCCCATCATGGACATCGAGGTTTGTCGACGAGCCCTGCCCACCGGGGCCGCCCAAGAGGGGCTAATTTGTGCCGGCTACGATCACGGGACGAAGGATAGCTGCAGAGGAGATTCAGGTATCCTTTTTTGTAGATTTTAATGATTTGACCTTCATTATTCTATTTAATTCTTAGGTGGGCCTCTCTTCTGCTCGCTGACCAACTCCGCCCCTTATGAGTACGTCCAGGTGGGCGTGGTCAGCTTTGGCCAGGGCTGCGCTCGGCCGAAGCACCCCGGCTACTACACTCGCGTCAAGTACTACCTGCCGTGGATTAAGAAGGTGACCGGTTGTGGATGATGATAATAATGATTACAATAACAAGTCAGTGATTTTAATTAGTCAAAGAAATTACATTACAAAATCTGAAATTTTCTCGAGAAGGAGCGATCCAGCGGCAGAAGAGAACTACCAGGGCTGTTCATGAAGGACGGGCGAGGGTTGTTGCTGTTGTTATTGCTATTGAGGTTGCTTTCTTCAGTAGCGTGAAGGTCAACGGTTTCAAAAACTGGAGTTCTATTTGTACCTGAAGAAGAAGAAGAAGCTGAAGGAGATGTTGGAAAGGGAAAAGGAGCTCGAGATTCCTGGCTGTTGTATGAGGGCGGCGGAGTCCTCGGTGGCGGAGTTCGAGGGGCCTGGACCACCGCCGGAGGTGGTGATGAGGGTGAAGAGGAAGTAGGCCCAGGAGTTCTGCTGCTGTTGCTCTGGCTCCTATGGATGCTACTTTCGGAAGCTTGTGATGAGTTCAGAACTTGTTGAGCTGAACTGTTCGGCTGGTAATTGGGATTCTCAAAGTACGACTGAGAAGATTCTCCAAAATTATCATTAGAGTTTAAATTCGGAGTTGAATTGTTTGAGTTAAGAAAGCCAAAGTTGTTAAAGAATCGAGGAAATCCTCGGCCATCACCATTAAAGAATCGATTTTCCCCATCACCCCCACCTCTTCCACCACCACCAGCCCAGGTGGGAACAAAGATCATGCTTGGACCACCACCTCCGTTTCCATCACCCCCAACCTTCCTTGCCCTTTGCTGACACACCAAACAGAAGATGATGCTGATAGCCAGGAGTAGCAAAACTCCCAAAGTAATGGCAAAGATGATCAGGAAGCTAATGAGCGGACTGTCTCCTCCGTTTGGGTCAATCGAGTAGCGACAGGTCTGCGTGTTCACGTCAATGCGGTGACCCTCATCACAGGTGCAGATGTGGTTCCAGCAGCGGACGTTGGTGAAGTCCTCCAGGCATTGGGTGTTCTTGGTGCAGTGAATGCGGGTGCAGTTGAAGGTGTTCGGGTCAGTATCGTTATCGGCGTAGCCGAGGTTGCACTGACACTCGTGCGTGTCCATGCGGCAGATGCTGTTCAGGGTGCCGCATTCGCTTTGGCTGTTGCAGTACTTCGTTTCAGATAGGCGGAAAGTGGTGAAGTTTGAGGAGGAGGTGTTTGAGGAGGAAAGGTTTGGTGTGATTTGATTAGATTTGAAGTGAAGAAAAGTGTTTAGTTTTTGAGAAGTATTTGAAGATGATTTTGTGGATTTTGTTGTAGTGGTAGCAGAAATGGGAAAAATTGTTGATGAGAAGAAGAGGCTGTAGAGTATAAATGAGGAGGAGACGGTGGGCAAGTGAAAAGCTAACATTTTTATTTTTTATTGTGAAGTTTTCCGTTTGGTACTATTCCTATCTTAAAAGGTCATTCATAAAATTAATTTTCATTTTGTACTCTTTAATAGCGATGATGTGCTAACAGGTAAACAAATTAAAATTTTTTGTTGTTGTGCTAATTAAACGATTTCACTAAGTTGACACTAAAAAGTATTCTGAGTGGGGAACAGGTGGTTTTTTGTTGCCCAGCTTTGGTGGAGATGTTACACAAATTTTTTACTCACTGCTTTTTTGATAATCTATTTTTGCTGTTGGTAGATGTGTTAACCTTGCTTCAAAAAAAGACACACTCACACATTTGATAACGGCATTTGCTGTTGCATTTTGACTATTTTTTACCTCTGGGCGTTTGTTGTTGGTTGATCTGTACATGCACAAGTGCATCATCACCTAACCAGTTAATCTTTCTTTCGCGTTTTGTAATATTAGTAACAGGCATTTTTGATTGGTTTTATTCATTGTCATTTTACAATTTTATTAGTTTTACAAGTTTCTACTTTCAATAAAGTGTATGATTGTTTTTTATTCTCATAGCTAATGCAGCTTTAAAAACAGGTATTTTAAGTTTATTAAATTTTTTTAGTTTGGTTCATACACTCGAGTTTTTGTAACCGGTTAAAACATTTCAATTTTTAATTTTTTTCTGACAATTTTTCATTTTTACTGTCCATTTTAAGTGCCACACACAATATTAGTTTTTGTCTTCAATTTCAAACCGCACACTTTAGCCGATCACTTTATCTGCGAGCAGGCGTCCAAAAAAAGTTGTGTGTTTGCGCATTAGGAGTTACTCTCCGTCTCTCTCTCTCTCTCTCTCTCAATGTTTTGAATATTGGCACTCACCGGCAATACAAAGTCTGTCTCTGTCTCTGTCTGTCGTCTGTCAACTGCTGCAAAATAACACAAAAATAGATTTATTTGTTATAAAAACCCTACCTCTCAGATTTTTAAAAGGTGAAATCTCCAAATCATTACATTTACTTTTGAATTAAAGCACTAAAACGATGATCTCCCTGGAGACGGACGACGACAAGGAGGAGTTCAACATCTCCGCCGGGTAGGCAAAACAAAACAAACCAAAACAAAAACAAACAGTTTTTAAAAACACTTTTATTTATCTTACATTTCCTTAAAAAACAGAAAAAACCTCTCCCGTCTCTTTGACGATGACCAGCCCGGAAGTACTGAGCAGTCCAAGTCGGCACTCTTCTACCGACCAAAGCAGAACCGGAAGCCAACAACTGAATCTTCAGAAAAGTCCCGATCCAGCAGTGTATCATCTGCTCCAGCTCATAAACTTCAAGCCTACGCTGCATCAGCTGTTGACGTGTACAAACTGTGAGAATCTTTGCCAGAATACTAGAATCCCTAAATACTAACTGCCAAAACTTTTCACTTTAGAGATCAAGGAAAGTACGTCTACGTGGGCAAACTGGGCATCGCCTTGATGGGCCCATCTTCATCAGCTTCAACTTTAGAATCAGGAGGAATCACTTTTCGTCTCATTCTCTACACTGCCAATAATCAGCCCATCGCCGGCGCTACTATAACGGAGAAGTTCAAGTTTGTCGTAATTTTAAAAAGTCCTCTTTTTAAACTCCAAAACATTTTTAACCAAAATCATTTTTTCCCAGTGCCAAGCCGACAACTACTGCTCCTTCTACGATGACGCACAGCAGAACTGGTCCATTCGTTTTGGTGCCGCCGCCGATGTGACCCGCTTCGCCGTACAGATTGCTCACGCCCACTTTGGAGTTCTTCTGTCCTCGAAGAAAAACACTTCTTCAGATTTGAGGGTAGTACAAAGCTTAACTCCCGTTTCTACCAACTCGAGCTTATCTCTTCCGAGTGAACACCGCCTACTCACCGACTTTGTGGTCACCTTTGAGCTTACCGTTCGAGGCTTTGCTCAGGGTGAACACTCACTGACAGCAAAAGAACCGCTGATAGAGAAGAAGGTCACTGAGCTTCGCATCACCACTGAATCGTCTCCGCCGCTTTTGAAGCTTCTTTTCACCACTAGCAGCAGTAGTGATACCAAGTGCCTGGAGCAGTCAAAAGTAGTCATTTGCTGCCCTGAAGAAGCTACTTCTGTTTTGACTGGTCAACAGCTTAATTTGACCGATTTCTGGAAGGTTGAGCTTCTGATCACCGTGAACTCTGTGGTGCCTTTTGAGCAGTGGAGCAGTGCCTCCTCTTCTTCTCCTGCAAACAAAAAGACAAAGCAGAAAAGCTCAAAGTCTACAGATTTAGCCGCTGCTGCTGCTGCTGAAGCTGAAATTACCTCTGTAGAAGCCGAAATTTCCAATGACTCCCTCACTCCAGTGCCGGCCAAAAGAAGGTCCAACTCGAACACTTCCTCCTCCTCTTCTTTTTCAGCTGCAGCAGCAGCAGCAGCAGCATCAACTGCCGATTCTTTGGCCACTCGAATGGCGAGAATGGGCGCCCAGCCGCTTTTTCCGCTGCTCACTGCTACTCCTACTCAGAAGGAGATCACCACGGAATCCAAAGCAGAACCCAAAACAGAACCTAAAGCAGAATCCACAACTCAAAACCCTTCAACTATTTCAAAATCGACTGAACTTCCAATGACATCATCCTCATCAAACATTCCACCCAAACCCGAAAAAGCACTCCAAACTTTTCAACCACAACATTCCAAAACACTGGCCGACCACCTCGAGGAGCAACTTTCGGCCATCCAAAGCAGCATTAAAGACCTGAAAATCCTTCTTTTGACTTCCCAAAACCAACAACAACTTCCTCCTCCTCCTCAGCTGACCAGCTCCCTAAGCATGGACTCCACCCTACTGCTAAACTCCATTCAAAAGTTGATCACCGACAATGAATCGCTAAAAGCTCAACTGGCTGAAAAGAGCAAAGACCTCGACGCACTGAGCGGGAAGTTCATTGAGCTTCTTGGGCAGCAAATATCTTCCAATGCCACAACTCCTGCTGAAACTGCTCCAACTGAGACAAAAGCTTTAGAAAATACCACCTTTGCACTTCGAAACGACCTCCTAGCGGCCCGTGAGGAGATCGCCTCGCTGAAGGGTGAAAAGTACTCGCTCTCCATTGAAAATCTGCGACTTGAAAAGGCCGTTTTGGAGGGCGAGAAGACGGTCGCCGAGTTGACCTCCCGTCTCAGCTCTGCCTCTCGAGCCTTCAAGGGCAGTCTAAAGCAGACGTTGAACTCCGTCTACAGCGAATTTAGTGAAAAACTACTAGCTGAAAAAAGGACTGATTCAAAAGCAACTGATGACGACTTTGTGCTGCGACTTCTCAGTGAGGTGCTGCTAGGTGTTAAGAGGACGACTGAGGGAAAAGTGAGAGAGGAGTGGGTGATGGGGAAATATGAAAATGATTCGGCGGTTTTTTCTTTGAGTAAAAAGTCGTCAACTGAGGTTGCAGTGAAGAAGGAGAATGAAGATGTTAATTCTTAATTTACTGTTTTTTAAAAGGTTAAAAAATACATCTACTTTTTATTATTTTTGTTTTTGCTGAAACACTTTATCTGTTGCACTTTTTTATGCAGAGTTGATTTTATTTCTATTCTTTGATATTTTTTATAACTTTTTTATTTTATGATTTGTTATACTGTGGTTGTTGTTGTTGCTTTTTTTGTGAATGATGTTATTTTGCGTTATGTTTTAAAAAAAATTTGCGAAACAAACATAAAAGGTGTTTTACTATTAATTTTATAATATCGTTTTTCGCATTCCTAATGATCAATGGTAATTGTAATTTACCAAGCCTATCATACTGCTTTTTTAAACGGTAAAAACCAAAACACTTTTTCATTTTAACTTTGTTTCCCAAGTTGATCTATTTTTGCATACTATTTTATTTCTCCACTTGCCAACTGCCCAACTGCTCACCACCAAGGGCACATTCCATTGAGCACTGACTGGCATGACTGAAAAAAAATGTTTTCTTCCTCAGGGAGCCTTTGTTTAGACGCAAATTACTTGAGCAGCAGTAGTAGTAGTAGTGGTAATGTCAAGTTTTTACCTTCCCCGTTTTTACATTTACATTTTTCATTTGTAACACCTTGTCTCGTTTTATTTTTGAATGCTAGTAAAATAAATAGTGAAATAAATAAGTGGTGCTAACTTTACTTGCGGCTATGGCTGCTCTTTGTGATTGATAATTAAAATATAAGTGAGTGTTCATATTTTTCAATAAATAAGTTTCCAAAAACAAAAAAAAGTAAATTTTAAAACAATTATTAATTTTTACGTGTGTTGCTATGTCGACATAAAAGGTCCTTTTTCAACTAAATTTTTATCAAATCAACTGTACTTTTAAGTATCTTCCCTTTCTCTTTTATTTTTCCATAACTCAATCACACTTTTCTGATTATCATGATTATCAATTGTGTATCACCACCACCACCACCACCACTGCAATCACTCCTTTAAAACTCATTTCCAATGTCTGAATTCCCAGACACATCGTTGTTATAATTTTGTTACCTTTCTCCCCCGATTTCCATTCAAGGTCTACCGTCTGCCCTGATCTGAAGCCTGCTCACCTTCTTTTGCTGCTGCTGCTAATCGAAAATCACCTTTTTGTGGTGCAATAGAAGAAAAGACTACTTTCTCTGCCCTTTCCCTTTTCCTTTGATTGCCAGCCGCTGATTGCTAATTTTGTTATCCTTACAAAGTTATCCTTTCACTTTTTTCTCCCCCTCAAAGGCTCAAATCATCGTCGTCATTTGCTCGGCTCTCCTTCAGTGCAACTCTTTTTTTTCTTTTTACTCCTTCATCATTTACATACAAACGAGTGTTTTAGATTTCTGTTTTTACTTGAATTTTTAGATATTGGTAATTCTAAGTACATTTTGAACCAGTTGGTTTGCTTGTTTATTTGATTTAGTTTAGGAAAAAATTTCAAATTTCACATAGACTTCTGTATTAAAAAGGTGTAAATAAAAATTGTTTATATTTAAAATTTTAATTTTGATACTTGTAAATACTTTCTTTTCCTATAAATGGTGGAAGCATCTACACTGCAAAAGGTTTCAACCAAAAAAACTTTTAATTTTTACAAAAACTAAAAAACTTTGCTTACTTTAACAAATAGCAGAAAACAGAGTTGCAATCCGATGTCTTTCACAAACTTTAATCAATATATCAGCATTTTTACTCTTAGTCCACAAACTCTAATTTACCGGTTTACCTCTTTACTTATTAGAATTACTATTATCATCATTACCAGTCAGCCTGCCTGTCGATTACAACTTTTTGTTGATATCATATGATCACCTTTGATCACCGTTTCCTGTCAATCAACTTTCTTTGACAACCGGCGCCGTCGCTCTTTTTTCCCTCTCACCTTAAAAATTAAACCATATGTCTCTTTTTTTCATTTACACTTTCATTTTCAAGCCTCGTTGTAATAATAACAAGAGGCGGCGGCGGTGTCAAGCGGTGCAAGTGGACAGCAGCCGGCTGGCAAAAAAATGTCAGTCAAGTTGAACTGAATTGAACTGAACCGAACTCTCTTATAACGCTCACCAAGTGACTTCTCGACCAAGTCACTTGACAACGATCGACTAATCGATCGAAAGTGGAGGGAGCAAGGCAATGGGGAACAAGAGCACAACAGCAACGAAAATCGGATCAGATTCAAAGAGCGGCACTGTGTATAAATTTTTTTTATTATTCCAGATTTTGATTGCCAAGTTTTAGTTTCATTTAGTTGTTGATCGTCAGGTAGTTTTTTGCAAATGGTTTATTTAATTTTATTTGCTTTTTTATTTAGCATTTTTTAATTTATCATTGATACGTCTGTCCTTAATTAAAAGGTTATAAAACTTTTTCAACTACTTTTTTCCAAAAATTAAATTTCAACTGATCATTCTGCTCAGACATTAGCAACCACAAAAAGTAATAGCAACAATTTCCCCCTTTTTTCTTGTAAGCAAGCAACAACCACTTGTTGAATCACCATCACCACCGCAGCACCATTGCCACTTGATCCTGACAATCACAGCTTTTCTTTCTCTTTCTCTCTTTTCCACTTTCTTCACCTTCTTCACTTCAGAACACCAAACAGAACACCGAGCACATTCATTCAGTTTGACCACCATTCCCACTTTTGTTGCCCTCCACGTTTGCTCTTGTTCTCTCTTGTTCTCTCAATTTTTTCTAAGCTTTCTCTCTTTCCTTTCTTCTTGATCACTTGTACTCAGTGCTCGCGGTGTTCAGTCTTTCTTCAGTCATTCACAGTACATTTTCTCAAGAGTTTCAGATTTGCTGCTGCTGCTGCTGCTGTCAGACGACAGACAGACGACAAGCAGACAGACAGCTTCAGAAAAGTGCTTCATTTTATGCTCTTGATCAGTGTTTCAACTTTTTCTTCTTCTGAAGATTTTGATCAAAATCGCTGCTGTTTAACAGCAGCTTTTTTTTCTAAGAAACCGGTGTCAAGTGTTGCTGAATGAATTAAAATTTTTTTAAACGGTTAAACTTTAACTTGTTTTTAATTTTAAAATCAAAATTTTATTTTAACGATTACTTTTAATTTGTAACTATTTTTTAAACTTAGAATTGATCATTTTTTTAAAAAAAAGTTACCATTTTTTACCATTCTTCTTTTTGCCGATTCATCATCACCGCCACCTCTTTTACCACCACCCAACACTCTGCGCACACTCAACAATTCAATAACAAACAAAAAAACAACAGAACAAAAAAGATGCGTCTCATTCAGCGAAACCTCTTTCCCCGGCGTCCACCGTCGGCCAAGTGCGATGGCCCATCTATTCTAAAAACCTCCTCCTCCTCCTCCTCCTCCTCCTCCTCAAACAACCCCAAACCCTCTTCATCAGTAGCCCTCAAGGCTCTTCTTCTTCAAAAAACACAACCCACCACCTCTTCTTCTGCCAACAACAGCAACACTTTACCGCCATCAACTGTGAACAGTTCAGCTCAGCAACCACCGCCCCCACCACAAGCTCTGTCAGCCAACTTGAACTCCAGTAAACTCCCACAACCTCATCCTCCTCCTCCTCTTTCTTACCGTCACCTGGACCGAAGTGGTAGTTCCCATCCCCTCTCCAAGTCGGCTAGTCTGTCGTCGCTTTTGCAGCCAAGGTCTGCCAGGAAAAAGGGCGGCATTGTTCAGGGAAGTCAGGACAGCTTCCACGTTTCCGATAGGTATGTAGATTGTATTATTTCATTGTGAATATGATAACATTTTTACATTTTTACGTTACATTTTTGAGGTATTAAAAGGTTAAAAATTACTTTCAATTTTAACTTTTATAAGTTTATTTTACAAAACTTTTATATTATTCAATTAGTTAATTAAGTTAAAAACGCATTTTTGTATGTAACACTGGTTCAAAAAAGTTTAAGTTGATCCATAATTAACAGTGGTATCTTCATTTGAAAAAGGTCGTTTTAACTTTTCAACAAACTTCTACTTTACTACAACAACAACTTTCCCCACCATTTACCCATTAATCAACAGTAGAAAAACACATTTCAACTCTTTAGTTTCTCTCTTCTTCTTCTCCTTCTTCTTCACTTTCGCGGTCAGCGGAAACGGCAAACCATTAGTTTGAGGTTAGTTAGAAAGCGAGGCTACACATCAGACCGCATCATCACTACCATCACCACCATTACCACCACCACTACCAAGCAGTCTATCTCTGTAAATGGACAAATTTAAAGGTCGCCCAGTTAGCAGCAGACAGTGTCTGCTTTTCCAATCTCAATCCATTCAGCTTCAGTCGATTGGACAATAGTCCTCGCACATATTCACATCATTTTGACCGACAGCAGCAGACAGCAGACAACCACCACCACGCCCAGTGACTGTCATTTGTAACACTCTTCACAGCAGCAGCAACATCTCCTTCTTTTACCCTATTTTTTAGCCGTATTCAAAAAAATAGTTGAGTGACTGAACACTGAACACAGTGTTGTTGTTGTACCACCACGCCCAGCAACTAAATTTTAATTGACACTGCATGGGCAATGAAAGCAGTCCAATGGAATGGAATGCGTGCACAAGCAAGCGAGCCAATGAATGAATGAACGGACGGGGGAAAATTATCTGTGTTTATTTATTTATTTGTAGCCATTGCTGCTGCTGTTGCTGCTGATCACTTTATTGCCTTTTTTATCATCCCTTTTCGCATTATTTCTTGGCCGTTTTACCTATTACCGATTATGGCCACCTGTGTTGAGAAGGGAGCTGCTGCTGTTTAATTTGGTCTATTAAAGCTCAAAAATTCAAACGGTTATCCAACTTTTATTTTTAATTTTAGTTTGAGCAATATTTTTTTAGCCACTATCATGTACCTCGCTCAAAAAGATTTCTCAAACAATTTTCTCAATTACTTTATTTTCTCTGCCATTTTTTAATTTTTTATTTCAATTATTAATTTTTTATATAACTTTTGTCCAACTTTTTTAAATAGCAAACAATCTCAATTATTATGTCATTTTGGAACAATTTAATTTATCAGTTTTAACTTTTTGATTACTACAGATTTTTAATAAAATAAAACGGTCTACTTAGCTCAACTCTTTCTTTACTGATCAATTAATTACTCAATCATCATTCCAACTTTCTCTTTTTCTCTTTTTTGACCACTTGTTTAACACAGCATCACACTGCACACACACACAACCTTAGAAACAAACAACAAGCTAAAAGCTTAAGCTATTGAAAAGCCCTAACAACGTTAATGACATTCAAATAATAAGATGTAAAGCAGCAGCAGCAGCAGCAGCGGTAGTGAAGGAGCACAAAGTGAGCTGTGTGAGCACGTTCTGAGCTTGCAAATTTCGTAAGCTCATTTTTTTCAACCGAGCTGATGAAAACCTTCTTTTCGTCAGCATTGCCATTACCATCTCCACCACCACCATCGGCTTGTTAATAACAAATAGAGCAGCAGACATGTAAAAATGTGAGGGAGAGAGAGAATGAAAGAAAACAGAGAAAAACAAAGCCGAGCAACAGGTTGTTGCTGTTGTTGTGGTTGCATAACACAGGCGTTCATTGTTTGCTGGCACCACCACCACCACCACCACCACTAAAATCCATTGATTGGCACCCTTGATTTATTATTATGATTTTTCCATTTTACTATTATTACTACAACTGCTGCTGCTGCTGCTGCCACGACTAATTTTCATTAACATTCTTATTTGCAAATGCAACAGCAGCAGCAGCAATGAACAAAATTGTTGGAGATTTTTAGAAACATTAGGAAAGGCTACCATTTTTGTTTTATTTTTTATATTTTTTTAGAGTATTTGTAAAAGGTACCCAATTTTAACTCTTTATTATTTTTCTCCTCTTTTTTCTCAACCAGTTCATCTCCCTCTCTTTCTCTGAGTTCATCTAGTGGCTCTTTAAGTGGTGGAAGAGCAGTTCCTCCTTCTCTTCCCTTGCATTTGGGCGCCATTGGAGCGCATCCGCCGCCGGGCGCCATCAGCCGGCGCTCCATTGTCTCCCGTGCGGTGGTCGATGATGATGATCACGATGATATTGATAATGATGATGATGGCGCCCAGTTTTCCTCTGGTCAAGCAGGACTAAACACCGGTGACCAGCACCAGGATTGCTGGACCGACGTGGAAAAGTTGGTGGCGGTAAGTGTTTAATTTTTCTGGTATTTTACTAGTAAAGTGGCCCTTATTTCAAAAAGGTATACAATTCTTTAACATTAGCCTCTTTTCTTTTAGTACTCTCTTTTCTTTTTGTCCACTTTAATTTTTTATGTTGTTTCTTCCTTTCTCTCTTTTTTTTCTTTTGTTTCACCCGCCAAAAAACCGTATTAGTTTTAGTCTCTTAGTTTCAGCTAGCTGATTTGCTTGCCCTGTTCAACATTACATTACCTTACCTTGCCTACACTTGCCCAACCCAGCTAATTTATTGCCATAATCTCACTCTGTTCTCTCTCTCTCTCTCTTTCTCTCTCTGTTCTTTCAGTTCAGCTTTCAAATCACTGAAAAAATTTCCATTGTTTTGTTTTGTGGACAATTTTTTTCTGAGGAGCTTTCTGAGCCGCAGGAGTCTTTTTGCACAACAGCTTAAGAGAAGCTTACCACTGAGCAAAACTTGAGAAAAAGATGATATTGGCAAAAGAGAAAAGAAGCAGGGCAGTGGTCGGTAATACACACAGACAAGCAGACAGACAGATAGAGAACAAACAAATGCTCAAATCAAGGTCACATTTTTGTGCAGCAGAAAAAGCATGTTTTAATGTTTAATTAAATAATAAAAAATTTTATAAATAGTTACCTGACTAAGTTGTTAAGCAAAACAGGTCATCAAAATCCACTTTTTTTATTTTTTTACTCCAAATATATATTTGTTTATACTTTATATTTGTCTATACTTTTGTTTACATTTTTGCAAACACTTTAATTTTTTTTAAAATTCCCAATTTTCAAAATTTTCTCCTTATCTCTTACCAGGACCACGTCGGCGAGATCCTCAGCAAGTGGGACCAGATTGACGACGAGATCTGGGCGAAGGTGGTAGTGATGGAGCGGAATCGACGCGTGGCGAAGGCCTACGCTCGAACTCCCGTGCTGACAATAGCTGGTGGTGGAGGGAGTTCAACAAACAAATCCTCGTCACCCTCCTCACCCTCATCACCCTCAACTAATCTGGTCGGTTTCAACGGCCACCGAGTGACGCTGGGCGCCTTTGCCAACGCCCACCGAGATCGAACCGTAAGAGCAGCCATTCGAGCCGCCGGAGATGGCCTTCAGATTCGAATGGACGAAGAGGGCAACCTTCTGGGGAAGAGATCTTCTGAAAGATCTGAAGTGAGCTTGCTGCAAAATTCAGACCTAAAGCAGCAACAAAAGCTTGCCAAAATATCGGCAAAAAACTCGGTCCTCCTCTTTGACATGGCCGCCTTTCGGTCAGCTCTGGAGAAGGAAGTTCTAGGCGGTGGCAAAGGAGTTAGAAGGTCGCTTCAAACTTCCTCCCCCTCAACTCTTGAGAAAGTCAGGGCCGCCTTGCAGGCGCAGTGTTTCGTCTTTCTCGGCTTTGGAAATGGGTTTTCAGCAAACTCGAGTTCAAGCTCAAGCTCTCTTCTTCGAACTCCCGTCTGGGCCATTCTGGTCAATCTGGTCGCCTTAGAAATGCTCTTCAGCTCACTTCCCTCTCCACTCTTTCACCACCTTCCCCACCAAACAACGGAAAACTTCTACTCACTTCCGGCGATGACCGGCAACAGCAAAGATAATTTTCCAAATAAGCAAAAACAGCAGCAGAAACCATTGCAAAAATCAAAACAATCTCCTCAGCAGCAGCAGCAGAAAATGTCCTTTGTGAACGCCTCTTTTTCCTCCTCCTTCTCCTCCTCCTCAATTCCACCTAAACTCCCGCCCCGAGACCTTCAGCACGCAAAGCCACCGTTGACTTTGCCGGAGCCAGATTACGATGAAGAAGAGGAAGAGGAGGATTTTAGCCATCAGCGATCAGTGGACGACATGGCCGACCTGCTGCTCTCCAAAAACTCTAAAAATAAAAACAACTTTCACAGCAGCACTCAAGGTCTAGCCAAAAAACCGCAGCAGCAGCAGCTATACAACGGTAAGCTCAAAAATTGTTACAAAAAAATCTTTTTTAAACTATTTTTTTACAGATGAGGACCTCTACTTTCTAGGCTACAGCGCCCACGTCTCTCCCAAATTTTCACCAAATGTAAACTCCACTTTATCCAGCACCAGTAATAGTGGCAACACCTCTACTTCCACGACCAGTCGATCTGCCAAAAATCCGCCCATAGTTCGAAAGAAGTTTTGGTCGCAGTCAGGAAACAGCGGCAGCGGAAGTGGCAGCGGCAGCAGTCACTGGAAGTTCTTTGGAGGATCAGCTAAATCCTCTCAAACTCCACAAAACGGCCGTCAAATTCAAACCTTGGACTACCGAACCACCGGAAACACTTCCTCTTACAATTCGAGCAGCAGCAGCAATCAGCGACCCTCATCCGCCTACTACTACTCAACTTCCGCTTCCCAACTTCTACTTCCGCCGTACAGTTACAATAATAACTCGGTGTACAACAGCAGCAGCGGTTACACTGATAACAACAACTCCATTTACGGGGTGAACACCTCGCTGCTTCGCCGTACGATGCAGTATCAGCAGCTTTATCAGCAGCAGCAATTTCAGCAGCAGCAGCAGCAGGCGATGAGTCGCAGCGTCAGCTCGCCGAGTCTGAGGAATATTTTCTTTAGTCGAGGTGGTGGTGGCAAAAAGGGAGCACCTCATCAGAAGGACTTTAATAACAACAATAGCCGCCTTTTCAGATAAGTTGATGATCTAGTTGTTGTTTTAGTTGTTTAGTTTAGTTATTTGTTAGCTTTTTGTTTTTAATTAGGAATACTTTTTTTGTCTGATTTGTTGGTTGATTGGTTTGGATTGATCGTTTATTTTTGCATCAAGTGCTTTGCTTTTACAAGTAATTTTATTACTTAATTTTGCTATACAAGTCTAAACTGGTTAAAACATTTTGTGACTTTTGTTATTTTTGTAATATTCTCAATCAATATTTAGATTTTAAATAAATTAATTTTAAAAATGTTTTGTTTTTCAAACTGATTTTTGTCATTAACTGTTATTGCTCTTTGACTTCAATAATTTTATAAAACGGTTAAAACTTAACAAATATTTTAGTTTTAAACTTTATTTACATATCAATTTATCTCAGTTTCTTGACATGGTGAAGAAAAGACGATGCAAAAAGGTAACACCTAATTAGCCTCACATGATTTCAATTTTTTGTTGCACAAATCAGTTGAGTCATCATTTAAATCCAGCACAAAATTACAAACACAAACACGAGTTACAGTTCATCCGCCGTTTTTGGGCAATCTAAACCGCTGATAAACAACAAAATCAGAACGAAAAACAACTCCCAACGTTTTTAGTCACTACCATTTTTAAACCTAACCTTTTATCAACTCCATTGTTCTTCTACCTGTTGGCACTTTCTCTGCAGGCAAAAACAAGCAATTTTTGATTATGTGTTATTTAAACTCTACTACTGCGTAGTTTCCATTAAACTAGTCGAGCTTATTTTAAAAACGGTTTTCAGTTAGCAAACTTTTACTTTTTTCACCCTAAACCTTTTTTCAATACGAAAAACAATTCACAAAATAAACTTTCATTTTTAGCTGTTTTAAAAATGAAACTCCTTATTCTCCTCATTGCCGCCAGCATTCTGGGCCTGGCCAGCAGCCTAATCATTCCCGGGCAGAAGGTGCACTTCATCTCGCTTCCTCATCACCACAATCAGAACAGCAGCAACACCTCTTCCTCTTCTGAAATTGCCACCTCCACAAATTCACCTTCAAATTTTGATGGCTTTATTGCTCGGTCGCACTTTCTCCCCAATACGACCCTCTGTCCGATGGGCTTCGTGAAGACGACCACCGAGGATGGCTTCGACTGCAGCCGGCCCTTCTGCCACCTGGAAAGCGACTGTACGGTGCTCTTTGGCGAGAACACCACCTGCAACTTCCAGACAGCGGCCTGCGTCTGCGACGTTGATCACAGCGTCGATGATGAGGTAAAAACCCTCCCTCTTTTTAATCCCTCAATTCTAACCTTTAAAAACCTTTTCAGCAAAAATGCACCATCTTTACTGGAACCTCAAGTCCTACGCCGGAAACTCCTTCTTCCATCCTAAACTCCAGCTGCTACGACAACGGCCAGTGCTCCGTTCTCTACGGAGCGGAGTGCCGGGACAACGTCTGCGCATGCTCTTTTGGCTTCGTCCCCGAGCAGCAGGTCAATGGGAACTCCAACTACAGCACCTGCGTTCAGCCGACCTGCTTCCGCTCAGACTACTGCCAGGCCCTTTTTAACGACCCCAACACCGCCTGTAACACCTACGAAAATATCTGCGGCTGCGCCGACCACTTCAGCTACGATGCCGAGCTTCGCAGCTGCCAGCCGACCACTACGCCGCTAGGAGCGGAGTGCTTCGCAGATGACGACTGCGACTCGGCGACGGCCGCCTGCGTCAACTACCGGTGCGGGTGTCAGCTGGGCTACGCGGCGAACCACTCGTATAGCGCGTACGCCTGCCAGCAGGTGGCCTGCTCCGACGACTGGGACTGCCAGGTTCAGGTAGCCAATGGAACTTCCTGCAACCTCGAGGGAGCCTGCGAGTGCAGCTACGGGGCGGGCTACCAGCTGGACGGCCAGTCGCAGCAGTGCAGGCTGCGGGCGAAGCCGCTCGGAGCGGGGTGCTTCACAGACGACGACTGCGGCGTGGCGGCCAATTGCGTGCACGAGAGGTGCCGCTGCGAGTCGGGGTGGGCGGCAAAAACGGTATAAAAATCAAAATTTAAAGATCATCAAACTAATGCTTAAAAACTCCCTCAATTTTTTTAGAACAACATGGACTGCAGCCTGGTCAGCTGCCAGGTGGACAGCGACTGCCAGGTGCTCGATCCGAACTCAATGTGCTCAATCTTTTCAAGCGACTGCCAGTGCAAGGACGGCTTCATCATCGACTACGGTCTGCAGAAGTGCACCAAGGATGACACCGCTGATAATGATAATAACAATAACAACAACGACAACAATAACAACAATAACGATGACGACGACGACGACGACGACGACCAGGACTACTCCTTCCTCACCAGCGTCACCATCTTCTCCGTCTTCAGCATTCTCTTCATCTTCCTCACCATTTCAATTGTGGCGGCGAGAAATCGACGGGCGCTTGTACGGCAGCAGCAGTTGCAGCTTCAGCAGCGGCAGCGGCGACAGCGAGCAGCAGCGGCCCTGGCAAACCGAAACGCCAACCTTTCCGCCTACCTGAGCACCACCACCACCACCACGGAGAAGGTGGCCCTTCCAATTACCAAATCTTAAAAGACTCCAAAGTTTTATTAGTGGATTCCATTTATTTTTGTTAAAAAGTGGAAATGTTAAACACACTGTTTTTTTAAAAGCACTTTGCCGATTTTATATTTGCAAAAAGGAGTTTTCTTTTTAGTGTTTTCGTTGTCGTGTGGTTGTCGTGTGACACCCTGGCTCCAACTTGCCCAATTGACAGCAAAATTAATATACAATTTTCTAAAACAAAATTGAATTAATCAAATTAAAAATTCACAATAACAACAATTTTTAAAAGTTAGCGCCTGCACTTGAAAAATGCTTTTTTGTACACTATTAATTTTTGTAAACGGTTGTCATTGTCATATTGGAATTTGTTAATTAAATTTTGTCAAAAAAAATACAGTAAATTAAAAAAAACTATTCAAAAGGGCAAGTTGAAATCAAGTGCAGCAAATTTCTGGTGAGTAGTTTACAAAATCAAGCTGAAAAAGAATTAACTGAAAGTGCACTATCTACCTAAAAAGTAAAACTTACCAGATAAAGAAAATTTGTAAAATTATCAAAAATATTTAAAATAATTTCAGTTTCAGCACTGAAGTGTCAGTTAGTTAAAAAGTACACAACTGCACTACTGCAAAGCTAGGTATAAAATGAAAGTTTAGAAAAGAAGAAGAAGGTGACTTCAGTAGCTAATAAATTCTTCAAACGATACAAATCAATTTTAAAACTCTCTCAAACGTGGGCAAACAAACAACATTCCCATAGAAACAAAGCCAGGAGCTAAAGAAGTTATTGATTTGGCTCACAAAAAAGCTAGCAGCAGAAGTGAGGCAATTAATAATTGAGAATGTCAATTTCTTTGGCAACCGTTTTCGTTTTTTGCTCAACTACCAATTCTCCAAAACTGCAGCCAATTATCGATTATTTTTGCACTATTACGTAATAAGATGAACGGTGAGTCACACAATCGCTTGCACTAATGTTCACAAAATACGCAACAGTTGTTGGGTGTTTATTAGAGAGTTGCTGCTGATGCTGCTGCTGCTGCTTTTGATGTTTGGCTTTTGGTGTTGCAATGTCATAGATCTTTTTGATTTGTTTTTTGATGCAAAACAAAAAATGTTTGTTTTTAATTAATTTTCATTTAGCTTTCTATTTTTTACATTGTTTTTGTTTTCTGATTAAATTTTTCTCCATGAAAATGGTCACCCTTTCCTCCACTACTTCAACTTTCTCTTTTCTTTTACAACTTTTTATTTTTATGCCTATTTTATTGGTTTCTTTTTCCAAAGGTAATTTAATTCAAATCCCCATTATTTTCAATCCATTCCAAAATACAACTTTTCACATTTTTTACCTCCAAATTAACTCTTCACTTTTCAGAGCACTCCACAACTTCACCGCATGTTTCACCTCATACTTCACCCACTTTCACTTCAACCTCGATCAAGACCACCAAAACTCCCATCACCACAACTCCCAGCGGCCTTCCACTGAACTCCCCCTGCTCCAACGCCTCCGTCTGCGGCCACAACACCTTCTGCCGGGAAACTACTTCTCCAGCAGATAATCCCTCGAGCGGAGTTTGCCGCTGCCTGCTCGGCTACCTTCCCTCTCCGGCCAATCACATCGACTGCACCGCCTTCAACTGCACTTCCGGTCCAGGAAACTCTGGTAGTGGCGACATTGCTGACGACCTCCTCTGCCACAGCACCTTCAACAGCAACTTCACCAAATGCTCAAATAGCCTCTGCATCTGCGACACCTCCTTCACGCTGAACGCCAGCAGCCAGCACTGCCTTCCAGTAAAAGTCCCGTTAAGTGGAAGCTGCCAGGGCCTGGACCGGAAGTGCGGGGTGAACGCCGTCTGCAACGGGAACGACCAGTGCCAGTGCCGCCTGGGCACGCTTCCGGTCGCCTGGAACCGCCTCAACTGCGACCTCTACCACTGCAGCGAGGACCAGGACTGTCGAGGGCCCTTTGGGGCTTTGACGCTCTGTGTGGCGGGCGCCTGTTACTGCAACCAGCAAGTCAGTACGCTGGACCACGACACGCAGCGCTGCATCGTCAGCGGCCAGAAGGTGGGCGGAAACTGCACCCGGGACCGGGAATGTGCCACCAATGCCGACTGCGTGGAAGGGGCGTGTCGCTGTCAGTTTGGCTACGTTCCGGCGGCAGGTGGGCGTGACTGCGCGGTGCTCCACTGCAACAGCACACAACAATGCGTTAAACTGGTGGACGCCCACTCGAGCTGCAGTGGCAGTGGGGCCGGTAGAGACTCAAGAGGTGGGCGGGATCTGTGCCAGTGCACGGAGGGCTACGAGGTGAACCCGGAGATGCAGAGCTGCGTGCCTAGCTCCGCCCAAAGAAGAGCTTCAGATGGAGTTCTTTTCAAGCGAATAACTTTGTGGTCATTTTTATCTATTTGCCTGCTTTTAAACTATTTAACTACTACCAGATGACAACAAAAATAAATAATTTCGATTCCTGACGAGATTTTGCAAAACTTGTCTTTTTACTAAAGACCGCCGTTTTTTAAATAAAAAAATTGATTAAAAAAGTTCGAATTTTTGCTGTGCTTTGCTCTGAAAAACAAAAACTTCGCTCATTCTTACTCATCACAACATTAAAAAAATTTTTTCTCTTGACAAAATGACACCCGACATTTACCGTCACACTTTTGCGATCCTCATCATCTGTATCTTCAGTGGAGTTCATCACCACCACCTCCTTTTTCTTGAAGCAACTTCTGTAAGCACTACCACACTTTTCAAGCACTCCTATCACCTCTTTAGGTAACTTCAAAACACTTCCACACTTCAGATCTTCAAAACGCCTCACCGCCTGTGCTCCAAGCTGACCAGCGGCGCCCTGTCACCCTCGGAGCTGGCCCTCAAGTCCATCACCCCCGGCTTTCCCAATAGCAAAAGTGGTGCTGAACGGGGGCTGGTGATCTTTGCCGGCGACTTCCGCTACGAGCTGCACCACAACGCCCTGGGGCCGAATCACCTTCGCCTGGTCGATTCGCTGGCGGATGAGACCGTCTGGAGCAGCGGTGGAGTTCTTTCGGTGGCCGCGGCGGAAGTGGCCGCCGGCGGCCTGGAGACCCTCGCCTCGGTGTACCTCTTCACCTCGGAGAAGCCTCGAGGTTTTCTGTCCTGGTCCTGGCCATCCTCGGACAGGCTTCAACGCCTGGCCGCCGTCACCACCGACTACTCCGAGTACCTCTTCAGCCTGACCGGGGGTGATAAGCAGGGGAAGCTGGTGAGCCGGCACACGCCTCCCCTTCACCCCACCTACTCGCTGATCCTCGAGGTGGGAGCAGCTCAAGAAAGCAGCTCAGTATCGTCAGGCTATGTGATACACAAAGGTGAGAAAAACGAGTACTTTTCAGTACTTCTTCAGTACTTTTTCAGTAATTTTATTTTTTCAACAGACATCTTCGACAACACCGCCGGGCTCATCCTCTACGACTTTAACCTCCCGACGCCGTTTCACCTGCACAGTAGTCAGCTTCCGGTTTTCAACTTGAAGAGAACTTCTTCTTCTTCCGCAGCAGACCAAGCCTCAGCCACCTTCTTCTACATTGAAAAGACGGAAGACCCGGGCAAGGTGAGGCTGGTGCCTCGTCAGAAGGGAGCGGGCAATTTTTCCACCTCCTTCAAATCTGATCGACAGCTTTTCAGCGGTGGCGGAAGTTCACCTCCTCCAATCGGCTGCAAACTCGGTGACCGGCTGTACCTCCTCGACGTCCACCTCGGCTGTGTGTACATTCTCAGTGGCCAACTTTCACAACTGGGAAGTTTTCCAAAAAATGGAGGAGGAGGCAAAACTCCACCAGGATTTATTCTGCTGAACCGAACGAACGTTCCCTTTGAGAGCTTCTTCCTCTGCGACCCGCTCTTCTTTCCCAAGTCAAAGGCGGTCCTCAAACTGGATCACAACCGCTGCGCCAAGAACGTCTACGTCAGTGAGGCGGAGAAGGCGAAGATTGAACTTCAACGCAAGCAGCTCTATCAGAAGATTGGCATCGGGGTTGCAGCAGCCCTCGGCATCCTTTTCCTTATCAGCCTCCTGATAACCTGCTACTGCTGCTGCTGTTCCCCCTCAAAAAGTGGGCCAAACAACAACAGCAAAAATGAGCTGAAGGATGAGCAAGGAAAGCTGTTGAAAGGTAGTGCACCAACAATGAAGAAGAAGAAAGGTAGCAAAACTCCCGCCACTTCAGCAACTAAAACTCCCACTTCAAACTCCTCCTCAAAATCTTCTGCCGCTACTACCACCACAGGAGCTAAACAAAACAGTGGCAAAACTCCTTCTCATTCGACCACTACCTCTACCTCCACAACAACTCCCAAGCAGCAGTCAGCCCCAGGAATAACTCCCATCCTTCCTCCGCTGGGAACTCCCGCCACAGCTCCGCCGGAAGGTCGAGCCCCTTTTCAGGAACGGGTGAAGGCCACCGCCCAGGCGATTGCCGTGCGAGCCCCTCCTCCTCCTCCTCCTCCAAAAGTGGCTTCAAAAGTTGAAGCTGCTGCTGATAAAGGAGGAGGCGTTCCCGTTTCAAAAACAGCCAAGGTCATAGTCGACAATGTGAGCTCAGGCAAGTCTCTGGGAGAGTGATTTAAAAGATGTGATCAGGGGGTCATTATTTTAAAGTTTACTAAAGAATCCCCTATCCCCTATCCCCTACTGTTATTAAAAAATTAGCTTCGTCGGTGCGTTCGTCAC
>JAALOO010000095.1_pt1 | contig 72031 bp, 65 predicted proteins | sample 7257641 | NCBI WGS metagenome assembly JAALOO01 (sample SAMN14085613, study PRJNA598686) | mite metagenome | biome: ENVO:01001000; feature: ENVO:01001002; material: ENVO:01001226; isolation source: single female mite from University of Michigan culture on fish food culture... ...
ACAAATGCATTGCGCAGGGAAGCCCACTTTCCCTCAAAAATGGCTCTCCTTAATCCTAGAAGGAAGAGGTCGGCAACGAAAAGTTTAGGCACAAAAAGTAAGAGAGAGTAAAAGAAGGGACATATCTCCTAAACGGAATCGTTGTAAAGGCAAGGGCTGGTTTGACTGGTTTGAGTGTTACAACTGGGTACACTTGAAAGTGAAAGTCAAACAGATGATGGCCATCCGACATCAAGAAAAGTGGCGGCGGTAAAAGCGAAAGGAAATCTAGAAAAGAAAGGAAGAAAGAGGGAGAGTTGGGCAGAGAAGGTAAAGGAGAAGCTGGACTCAAAAAAAATGTTCATCATTCACTGGTCAATGAGTCCAATTGCAAAACATTCCTAGAACATATGTACATCCGGTATTTGCAGTGGAAGAGGGTGTGTGGCTGAGGGCATGTGCTCTTCTCACATCACAATGGCTTACACCCATGCTCGTGTTGAGGCACTGTGTAGCTGTGAGTGTGGGTGTGTGGGTGTGTATGGGTGTGTGAACAATAAGCAATCTCATTCTCAGGTATGTGTTAAGAGCTATGTACAGATGAAACGCCTCAACTTCAGTAGCATAAATAAAATGTAACAACAAAAGAGTGAGAAAGAGATTGCTAAACAACCATAAATATCCACAGACTCGTAAGCACCCCCGCTCACCGGTGTCAAGAGCTAGAGGGCAAATGTGGGTGTGTGAGTGTATAGAAAACGTAACAAATATTAAAAATTTTCTATAACAAGTGAACAGCTAGATAAAGTTAAAATTAGCGGCAATATGTACAGGTGAACGGACTGGCCACTAGAGCCATCTCCATTCAGTTCCACCGTCAGGTGTGAATGAAAAAGTATAATAAATTAATTAGTTAAATAATAACAAAAAGTTCATCATCATCATCGAGTTGTGGTTGGGGTGTGTACGCTGAATGTCATTGGCTTGTGGGGAAAGGTGTAAAAGTGTTCTATGGCATTGCACAGTGATTTTCAGCTGTGTTCCAAGGTGGCGCGTACGATTCTCCACTCACAACAGTCAAATAATAGTTGGCAAATTTGTAAAAAAGCTAGTTACACAGTGCAAAGACAAGACTTTGTCCGGAGATTTTAGCAAAAGGTAAAAAGCTCGTGTTTGTTCCAAAATATATCTTGCAGATTTGTCTTTAAATAGAGAAAAGTAATTGCACTTGCTTGAAGTTAAGCTGTCGAGAAAAGTGTTGTATTTCAGACAGAAGACGGTGTGTAGAGTGTGTAGAGGGCTACATTGCAAATTTTTCGGATCAATATCGAATATGGCGATGTTGAGCTCGGAGGAGCCCGCTTCACGTGCTGTTTCAGTGTAAGGCAGAGTTGAAAAGTGTAGAGAAGGCTGGCGGCTGAAGATTTATAATTGCAGATATGAAGAAATATTGTCTAGTTATATAAGGTTCGGTAGGGGTTACAGTTTTCAGTATAAAGGATACAAAGTGTCGCAGAAGGTAGTAGTGCACGTTGAGCAATTCAGAGTGTGGTAGAGAAAGTAGGTGTTGAAGAGGCAGAGTAAAGATTAATCAAAATAGAATTACTATATCGGTAAAACAAGATGATTGCGGAACTGGAAAACAAAGAAGAGATAAGGAAAGCGCCTGCTAAGAAGAACTAGTGGTGGACGGTGGTGGTGGTGGTGACTCTACGGTTGCCTTGCTCTCAGTTGTCGATGATTCACTGGAAGCTACTCTGGCAGTGTCTGCTGTCGTCGTCGTCTCCTCGGCAGCTGTTGTGCTGGCAGCGGCAGCAGTGGCCTTGACACTTTTAGGCGTATCACTTGTCTCACTGGTCGGCGACTTGGCTGCGGCAGTAGACTTGCCGCTGGCAGAGGCCCCAGTGGACTGTTTGCCCGATATTCTGCTAGTGTGCACAAGCTGGGGCGACTGTTGACTGGAAGGAGGCCCACTGGTGGAGCGCATGACGATCAGACGAATCTGCCGTTGAGCGTAGAAGTTGGAGGTAAACTCGCCGATGATGTGCACCGCCGTCATGTCATCTGGTGTGACTCCACCGGTGCTGCTCTTCCTATCACTAGCCCCCTTCTCCGCGTCGGAAGCTCCGTTGGGAGGGGCAGCAGCAGCAGCAGTTGATGCAGAGGCTGACCCTGAGCCAGCGACGGTTGCAGCGGTGCTGTGGTGGTGTTGCGTATCCTTCGACAGCTTAATTGTCGTGCCCGTTGTTCTCTGCAGCTCCTGAATCACCGATCCATTCTTGCCGATTATTCGGCGGACAATGTTTGTGGGCACTAGAATCTCCACTTTCAGTATCGCCGGGTCGCCGTAGAGTCCCACTGGCGGTGAGGTGGAGGAAGAGGAAGCAGCCTGGTTGTACAGTTCAGAGAGCACTTTTTGAAAGACAAAGAATTGAGCTTGGTACTGCGAGTTGGCAGTGCCGACGATGGTCACTCTTCGTTCAATGCTCTTCCCGCTGTCCTGTGAAGAGGAGGAGGCCGTCGGAGAGGGAGAACTGGCCAACGGGTCTTCCGATTCACTCTGCTGTGCGACCTATAGTTGCGTAAAGTTAAAAATCAATCAATTTAGAGAAACGGTAATAGAGTAGGTAGATGCAAGATTACTTTAATGCTGGCGCCCGAGTTGGTGATCATGTCACGAATGGACTGCCCTCCGCGGCCGATGATGGCACCGACGACGGTGTTGGGAATATAGACCGTAGACGTCTCCTTGACGTTGTCCACACTGGCAATGGTGGCAGGATGCATGTACCCCCCTGCCCCCATGCTCATGTACGATGCTCCCGGCGGCGGAGCACTGCTGTAAGCTGCCATGGCAGTGGCCGCAGAGGAGGGGCCCGCAGTGGGGTAGCCGATGTAGGGCACAGTGTAGCCCCCGTAGAAGGCGGCAGGAGGCGGTGCCGTGGGCGAAGGCAGTGAGTGGTGCAGGTGATGGCCAGCTGGTCCGCCGGCCCCCGAGGTGCTCGGTGCGTTGCCATGCTGTGCTGCGAGCACTGCACCACGAGCGGCCAGCGAGGGCGAGGCGGCGCCCAGCGAGTAGGGCAGCGAGGTCTGTGCCGGGTGTCCACCGGCCGTGCCGTACCCGCCCGACAGTGCATTCAGCGGACCTGCAGCTCCGGGGTGACCCATCGGCACCGGCGGCATCGAAGTGGGCAAACTGGCGTAGATGAGTGATTGCTGGTACTGGTACATGTCACTCTCGAAGCACTGACGCAGCTTCTGCGTGATCAGACCTTCGGCCTTGCACATGTTCTCCAGCGATCCGGTGATGGAGATGATGCGCTCTAGATTCATCTGAGAGGCAAGGTTGGCACTGGTAGAGAGAGAGAGAGAGAGAGAGAGAGATTAAGTAAATCAGGTAAGTAAGTGGGTAGATTCATTAGCAAAGAAAAAACTCTGATTAGTCTCACCTGCTGACAGTAATTTTTGTTTCAGTTTGCTGCATGACTCGCTTAATCGTACTGCCGCCCTTGCCGATGATGCGACCAATGAGATTGTTTGAGGCGAGAATTTTCAGTACAAAGTCTTCAGGGCGATTCAGCGATCGAGCCTCCTGCTGCATGACCTCCAAAATGCGCCGACACGCCTGTGAGCAATTCTCGGGGTTTCCATAGATCATAATCACATTTTCATTTGCAGTTGAGCTTTCCTTTCGGTGAACATCAACACGAGCATGAGTCTCCTGAGTGATCTGCTTGATGGTGTTTCCACCACGACCGATGATGGCACCAACAAGATCTTTGAGTACTAGAATTCTGATGATAAAGCACAATAAGCAATTAGTAAAGACAGTGACATGACACCTCCTGATATATGTGCACAAAAACGAACCTCAGTGGCAATGTACTGTTGAATCGATACTGCTGCTGTTGAGACCATGGGTTGCTAGAGGCCGGAGCTGACAATGTTGAAGAAGGTGTGGTCGTAGAGCGTCTAAACTTGGCACCATTCGAGGCGGCCCCAGTGGAGGTTGAGGAGGAGCCGTTTTGGTGCTGCAGAACAGGCGAAGTGGACGTGCCAGGGGCGGCAGCAGTGGACGAAACCGCAGAGGTCGACGATGCTTGCGGCTGCGTTGAGGGCTGCTTGCTTTTCCCTTGATGACTTGATTCCATTTTTAGTTGCATTTATTCGTATTTCTAGTTGAACACAAGTGCCAAGAACAAATCAAAATGAATCTCCTCTTTGGCAGAAAGGTAACAACGTCCTTTTCGGAAAATTTCTAAAAAATCCGCTCGAGGTATCGAGGACACAATATGTGTCAAGTCGAAGACTAATCCTGACGCTTCAACCGGTGAAGCTGATTTGTTCAAACGTGGGTAGATTCAGGTACACTTCATCAATGTTTCTGCAAACAATTAAAAACAATTATTAGAATACTTATAAAATGATTTGACTTGAGATACATTTCAAGGTCAACAAAACCATCTGTACTTAAATTCAGATATTTCACGATGTGCAACAAAAAACATTTAAGTGAAACAGTTTGACTGGTCAACAAAAGTGAGCAAAACTCAACTGAATTTTTGTAAAAACAATTTTTAATTCCTCATTCTTCCGCTTACTTTAGGTAAAAATGTTTTGATAAACTGCTGACGTTCTCAAAGTTTCATCCTTTCCGAAACATGTGGCGTGGTGTAGAAGAGCGCTTCAGTAGAAGCTGGGTGAGCGCGAGCGCACCTTCTCTCTGGCAAACATTGGTAGTGCTCAGTGATATTGTTCTCTGTTATATATCTCGTCATGTATAAAGCCTATAGTTATATCGGTGCTGTATTTGCAGCATGTTGAAAGCTGACAGTTGTCAGTTGAGCCATTGCCCAGTTGATGGGTTTCTACAACAAGTGCAGGCTGCTATTTGCATTTAAAACATAAAAATAGTTTTAAAAGAAAGTTACAATACAGTTGAGGCAATGGTTGTCTATAAAAGACAACAAAATAAAGTCGAGAGTTGGGTTGAGCATTTGACCGGCAAGTAATCAGTTCATCTGGTAAACTGCCATCATCAGTTTCAATGCGGAAATAAGCTGAAAAAGGGTGTAATCAATTGACTTGAAAGATATCTCAATTTTCATTCGTGTCCACACAATTAACTAAGAGAACGAAAAGTTTGCCAGACAAGAACAAGCGCAAGTGCTACTAGAAATGCCAGAAATGTTTGCTGAGTAAAGGAGGGCAGTCATGTTGGAAAGGACAGCAGGCTGCATACCATTCCCCTGCTGACCACACTGTTGGATAGATCAAATAAACAGTAGTAGAGGTACCGTGATTGCCGATGAAGCTTGCCCATGTATGTATGAATGTATTGGATGCAGACGGGAGGATGCATCAGGCTTTGCGGCAAGTTTGTGCCCTTCCTCTGTCCTTCGATGAGCCACCACCACTGGCCAGGTAGATCATTTAATTAATTATAAGGTCGTTAATAGACAGGCAAATGTCGTTTAAGTGAATGAGTTGTCCGTGCGGTGCGATGGGGCAATGAGAGGAGAAGAGAAAGAAATGAATGAAGTGGAGAGCAGACGGGGCAACAGGGAGTAGAGGGAAAAGGGCAATGTCGGCGTCGATTTGTCATTTACCGCTACATTGCCTCCGCTGCTACAAAGTCTAGAGGGCCAACTGCCGATTAGCGGCGATAAGGAGGCCGATCGTCTCGAGGACAGCTCAATGAGGATATGGAGCAGCGAGGAGAGGAAGGGAGCACAAGGGTGCAACCCCGATGCACACCGTACACCAGTGGTATTTGATGAGAGTGAAGCAGTGTCTGTCTGGCTGTGTGTGTCTGTGTGTGTGTGCTCAGGTAGAAAAAGAAGGTGCAAGACTATTTTCGAATGCAGTCGCCACTTGCAGTGTACACTGCAACAAATCCTCAAAGAACGACCACGATTGCGAAGGGGAGGGACAAGGCACTGGAGGCTACGAGGAGAAGGAAAAGAAGAAGATACTCGAGCAGTAGGAGCCTGTTAAGCGGCTCAGCCAACAAACATTACATCATCCAGTGCACAGAACACACACAGCCAGTCTTTCACTTCGAAGAAAGCTGACGACCAGGAGAACGAGAAGAAGGAGCACCGGCAAAACAGGCTCCCCGATGCGACTTCTGTCTGTGTCGTTCTTAGACTCTGTGTGCCAGTGTGCATGTGTGTGCAAGCTTCCACATGAAATGCCAAAAATGCTAATAATAAAAATAAAACGGGCAATTGTCAAAAAACGGCAAAAAGCAGACGAAACAATGTGCTGATTGGTAAGAAAGCTGTGGAGGGAAGAAGGCACTAAGAGTGCTTCGAGGCGGCATAGACACCGAGCTTCAAAGAAAGTTTTTGAGCACACTAACTGGCCAGAAAGAGGCACCGATCTGCAGCACAACTAGCCAGCCAGCCGTCCAGACAGACAGCCTTCGGGAAAAGAAAAAATAGTAGGCAAATATTTAGATGATGACCGACGATGAAAACGGGTTCGGGAATTAGCTAATGTGCACTCGGTCAAGCGATGAGCAGTGCAGAGGATTGCATCGCTTGCTGCCGATGCCTGTGATGGTAGTGTGCTCGGTGCCCAAAGGATTGCAGAGTGTGTGAAGCACATGCTTCGAATTGCGATGCGATGACCAATCGCATTTTTTTTGCCAGACTATTGCATATTGCCTATGCAGCTCGCTTAGTCAATACAAATACTGGGCCAATGAGAAAACAGAAACTCGAAGGCCCTGCAGCGAGAGAAAATGCAGGGAGCGGCAGTAGAAGCAATTAAAATGAAAATGATTCACTTTCGGTAAGTTATTTGGAACAAGTATGCGCCATTCTTTAGACGGGAAGAGAAAGAGAAAGAAAGATGATGACAGATGAGTCTCAGCTGGATAGCCGCTTTCATGTGTCAGGAGTCTGACTGAGATAGCTTATCGGCGTTAATCCAAAATTCCCAACAACTCTTGCATGAAAAAATACGTGACAGTGTTGTGTGCTCAAAGTACTACAGGATGAAAATTGACAGACAGCACAACAGCTCAGCTAAAAGGGAAAATCAAAAGTCCGCAGTGTTGTTGCCAGCAGTTGCCAGAAGAGCTGCCTCATCCGAACGCACAGTCCACCTGCACAATGGCAATCACCCAGTGAAACATCTAAGAGTAGGCATTTGTCTAATTGATTAATTAGATTAAAAGACTGGTAAAGAGGAAGAAGAGGAGCAGTGTCATTATCGAGTGCAGGTATCGCTTGACAGGCTCGGCCACTTTATCTTTGAACTGCACACCGTAAACCCGAGAGAAGAGTAGTGACATAAGGTGCGCGGTAGTGCATAGCTATTTGGCAACTTTAAATTGAAAACGGCAAAGCACTGAAAGAAGACAAATGAGTCATTTGAATTAGCCGGTCAGGCTTTACAACAACAAGACACATACGCACACAGAGCCCCTCGCTAAGTGGGGGACCTTCGAAGTTAACTGGCGCCTTCGAGGCCAAGTGGAGCTACCACGCTAACACTGCTGCCACACAGCCAGACGTGGGTAAAGTAAATACTGAAGAGGACATTGGAAACGACTGAAAATGCAAAGAAAAATGTATGTAATGCATGTATAATCTGGGAACAGGTTTACGGTCCACTAGTCGGCCAGGTGAGGGCAGGGGAGAAGAGGCAAAGGGCGAAGAGAGCGGCAATGGCTGCCCTCTCTGTCGCATGCTGCACCACACAGACAATGCCATCGCTAGTGGACACTGAGGCGACAGAAGCAGAAGGGAGGAAGGGGATGGCCAATGGGGCAAGTATCACTTTGGCCGCCTCAAGCTGAGGCGACCCGTCGCAAGAGTGCATCGACTGCGACGCCTGGCGCCGTGCGGTCGCCGTGGCTGGCAAGTGGTGCCGCCGCCACCACCAGAGTGATGGCGTCATTATCAAAATATGTGTGGAATTCACTGGCCGACTGTGTGCATCAAGACCACTGCTTGCTAAAACAGTCAGCAAGACAGTGTCAGCGTCCAAAAGCCTCAATGGCACTGGTAAACGATGATATAATTGGCGAAAGCGACTGAGAGACGAGCTCAGATCAAGCGATAGAGAGAGAGAGAGCCAGGACGCCGATAGAGTTCGGCAGGTCGAGGCTACTACGGCAGTGCGGAAATAAGGCAGAGGGAAAGAGCATGGTTACCTCTAATGACACTCGCTGTCGGGAAACTTGATCCCACGATGACTTTGTGCCGGTGTCCGCTGCTTCGGCTGCTGTCACTGTTACTCGTTTGTCATCGCAATCGGTGTGCCATCAGCGGTGAGTGAAGTACTTGGCGCCGACATCGTGTCTCCCTTCTAGGGTAAGTTCACCGGCGAAAATGAGCTGAACTGTACTGATCAGAGGATGCAAACTCGAAGAAGCAAATGGATGAACAGGCTGGCGATATACGATCAGGTGATTTTCACTTGTCATTCGCAGTGGCAGTATCCTGGTGACGAACTGGTTTCCCTTTCCCCGTGGAAGATCAACTAAAACTGCACTTTATCAGAAGATGAAGCGGCGAAATTAAAGAATGTCAGCTGTAGAACATCGATGGAACTATCGATTGTTGGAAAGTTGTTTTCAATTTTTCTAGCGCCAAGAGTTAAAGAAGAAACAGTACAGGAGACTGTCGAATGAAACAGTGATGGACAGTGATTGGAGTCGACAAATCACAGAATGAAAGCTGGTAAAGTGTAAATGGAAGAACGGCAGGTTGCTGTGGTAGTCAGCAGAGACTGAGAGCGCAGTACTTTGAAGAAGTGAGTAGATTGGCCAGTAAGGTATGAGTAGAGTATTGGATGGTGATAAGTTTCAGTAGAGCAGTAAAGAGGCTCGAGTTAAAGCAGTGTGGCAGTAAAGTGGTGCTAGACATTGACCGTTGTGACAAAAGGTGACCACAACGGGTGCCCTGGTAGTGATGATTGTGTAAAAGAACTTCCAAACTTGGATGACTCTTGTAAAAGGAGAGTCATCCGCAAGAAGGTGTATTCAGGCAGTTAGCATTTGCTTATTCTTTTCATGCTGGCCGGACCAGCTGATTCAGCTCTAGTCGTAAAAGTTGGCATTGAAAGTGAAAGACTCTTGAATCGCTCTTGTGCCGACTGTGTCTCACGTCATTGTGTGATTATCACAAGAGTAGTAGAAGAGACCGGCAGCAGACAAGCCATCGGACTGCAAACCATCGAAAGTCTGGAGATCACTGGCAAAACGGACAGTCAGTACAAGTGAGGGTAAGAGGTAGGTGTGTGTTTGTGTTGAGCACAGAAATGCACAGTGATCAGCTGTAAGTGATGGCGGTAGTGAAGAGGCGGTAGAGCAAGCAGTCTTCCGTTAGAAGCAGACCCGAGCAGACGACAACTGTGGTCCTCGTTCGACGGCGGCACGAGTTCGAATGAGAATCAGCAGCAGCCAGTGCAGAGAGTAGCCACTGTCAGGCGTGTGGTGCAAGAAAGAGAGAGAGACTGAGGCGCCACTACATGCCGTTTAGTGAACAGTGCTCCCTCTTCCTCTCTCCTACTCTCCCAGGCTGTTCGTAGTACTGTTGCTGTTGCTGGTGGTCGTTTCATTCATAAAATTGCCCATCCAAAACTGCAACACTGCAATACACACACTCACACACATTCCGTCAGTAAGGGGCCGTGTGCTAGAGTCATATGGTCCTGGAACGATACGAGCAGGAGAGAGAGAGAAGAAAGAGAGTTTGTGTACAGCGAATGTGTGCCAGCGTGCCTTGTCAGTCGTCGTACTGCTGACACAGTAGTGCGAGGGAGGCAAAGAGAAGCGCCAACAGCAGCAGCAGCAGCAGCAGTGAGAACCTAATTCTCGCAAACGACAAGCAAAGGCGCGATTTTAAGAATGCGAACACGATTGACGTCATCGTGACGTCAGCACCACTATGGCAACAGTAATTTTAGGTTGCTCGAGCGCGCGGCCCGAAATCGCCGAATGGGTGAATGAAATTACAGTAAATACACCGAAGAGAAGAGAACTGGCACAGGGCAAATGTGGCCCACGAGGCCATCCGCAGCAGCAGCAGCGGCGGCAGCAGAGGCAGTGGGCGCCCGGTGTGCCAGCAGGCGCAATTGCTGTTCAGTGAGGAGAAGGGGAAGGCTGCTGCCACACTTCAATCGGATTATCCTTCCACTGGATAAGGGCACGAATAAAGCGCACTCACTGGCCGACTGTATCAGATGCTTCCTCGGACAATGGTCACCACTGTGAGGGTACAGTGCCGCCGCACTGCCACACTGTCACCTTAATTTGGCAGTATGCAGAGGAAGATGTCCCCTTGATATTTATCCTCACTAGAGCTCCTCATCAACGCCGAAAAGCTGCATCAACATTGAAGGGCTGCCTATTAATAGTGTCACTTAGCCTTACACACACCTTGCATTACCAAACAGCCAAACTTTCCTTAGTTGCCCATATAGCGTCGTCATGGGACGTACTGTGAAGAAGAAGGGTGCCAGTAAGACAGGTGTGAAGTGCGGCACTTGATGAAGCGAAGAAGCAAATCATTCAGAGTATCGACATTGTGGTAAGCGCTCAGCATTGCCAGGGCTATATCAGCGGAAGAGTGGGCGCCGTGAGTTGTGACCAGGTCTGACCAGCATAGAGCAGCCTGCTGCAGACGGCTGGTACGAGGGGTCGGGCAATGGAGATTGAGAATCAAAGAGAAGCACTGCGCAGAGTGACCGAGAGGTCAATCACAATTTGCGTCAGCACCGACGTCATCGACCAGGCCGCCGGTGGGCTCTGCCGCTGGGCGGCAGCGGAAGGAGGACAAGGAGGAGGGGCACAGAGGAGGGTGCACTGTCGACAATGAAACAAAATATGAATAAGCTCACAGAGGCCATTGAGTGAGAGTGCTGCTGGCACTGTGCGAGGATACCAAAGGGCGCAATGAATACAGTGTGCAGCTACAGCTGCACTTGCACAGCACCGCCAAAAGTATGAATGAAAAGTGGGTCACAAGTTCGAGTGCGTGTACGATAGTCTTCTGGTTGTCTCTCACTCTCTCCCTCTGAGTGTGTGTCCGTGGATGTATGAGTATGTGCTCCGCAGAGGAGCCAGTTGATCCGAGTGGCACCTCTCTATAGTTTCAGCAGCAGCAGCAGTAGTCTCGGCAGGAGTGAGACATTGGCTGGCAAAAATAGAAGCAAAAGTCTGGGTCACTTCGCGCCAACCGTTCCAAAACAAGCGTCAGAGCTAAAAATAGCAAGTTCAATGAAGACTTTTTGAAGGAGAGAAATTGCGCCAATGAAAACTACGTCGATTAGCAAACAATTGCATAGGTACACTCTACTACATGATTGGGCCCTAGCTTAGTCCTTCGACTATCCGCTTTGATTAAAAAATATTTACAACCAAAAAAACAAAGCAAATGCAAATAACATAGACAACAGAGCTAAACTGCTCCGGTTTAAAAGCAATATCAAATAGCCTGAAGGAAATACCGCTTAGGAACAAAGCTTGAATGCAAACAATGCGCTTTTGAGTAATTAAAATTTAATTAAACTGTAAATGTGATTTTCAAATTCTGTTCCTTTCAGAATGGCAGCATCTCTTCTGGCAAATGAGTTCTTGTCAATGTAAATTAATTACTGTTCCAAGTAGTGCAAACGGGTAGCGCGTGATGTCGTCTGAGATCGTCAGCAGCAGCAGAAGCAGAAGCAGCAGCATTCGTTCGACATTGAACGTGCCAACGTTGAAAACGATCCAACACGAACCGTGCAAAGTGTTACTATTTATAGCAACCACACACGCAAACGAAAGGACAGCTGCGATCGACAGGACACGAGTAACTGCTGCTGCCGCAGAGTGGCCAGAGTGTTGCCAGTTTGGATCGGGCCGCAGATCGTCTGCTCTGCGCCTGCACACTCACTCTCTGCTCAGTGACACAGTTTTTTAAGTTCTTTGGCGCCAACAGCGTTAGCAACTCTTTGGCACTAATTCTGTCCGCTCTTTTCTATCTCTAGCCTACTCTGCATTCTTTTCTCTAATCACTTATCTGCTATTGTTTTATTAATGGTCACTGATAAGCACACAGATCACTGACCTGGCTTAGGCCAGATCAGAAGCCGGACTAATCAACATCTCGATCTGTTCGCCAAAAAAAATAAGTTAATTAATTGGGGTAGTAAGTGCTATAAATACAAGCATTTGAAGCTAAATGAAACCAGTGAATCATTAGTGTACAAGCTTAATTATTAGTGAATTGTCGTTTATAAAATCTAATCCGCATAGTATACTGATACATGCAATTGTTAAAAGAAGAGGTGTAGTATTTACCTGAAATAAAAGATTTGATATACAGCTGGCTTGAAGGAAAGTGGTCTTCATTGATGACTTCAAGAGAGGATGCAGACAAGTTTTCCGTTAATTATTGCATATTAAAGTTAAAACACCGAAACCATTAAGTCAAATGCAAAAACTGTTGTAAAGATGTAGAAATGTTGATTTCTAAAGTTGTCAATAAAAAGATCACTGAACACAAAGCATGAGATAATTGTTTTTCCAGTGGACGTGAATGCTTCGGTTGGTCAATTGCAATTGGTTGCTGTACTATTATGCGACTAGAATTGATGATTATTGTTGTTTCAAGTAAATTCAAGTGATAAGTTCAGATTCATTGGTCAGGAAGTAAGTCAGAAGTTCTCCAGAGGTATTTTGAAGCAGGAGAAATGGGGGCAACTGCCTGGAAGTTGAAACCTCGACCTAGTGGTAAAGAAGTGTTTGGTGAGATGGTGCAAACAGACAGCGGTGGTGACACTGCTCACACACGCACGCACTGACAAGGCGTCAGTCTCTCACATACGTCACCGGCACACGATAGTGTAACGACTTACGATGTCAGTCAGTCAGGCCAGTGAAGAGAAAAAGTGCCTTCCAGGCTCTGTCATCTGCCTGCCTCCTTGCCGAGTGATGCGATAAGACTGGGCAGTAGGCAGTCTCGGAGAACGGGTCCGTACTGTACGGTGGAGTACGACCAGTGGAGTTTCACTGGCGAGAAGGTTTCAATTGAGTCGTTGCCTTCCTGGCATCATTACTTCGGGCCAGTTTGCCGATATGTGCAGGTTTATTTGCACATTGATTGTCAGTTGATTCAGTTGTTGTTTTGACTGTAAAATAAGTAAATGAATTAGTGAGCAGACATTAAATATTCTGTTTGAAAAAGGGGGTTACATTTGTTAACTAGCTAGAGCCTAATTAGGGCAAAGAAAGCGCTTGGGTATGACCATTTTATTAGCAAAATGATGTTCAATGATCAAGTGCAGTAAATGTCAGTACAAATAGTAGGAGCAATAGTAACAAGGAGCTGAGTGTCGTCCACGAAGGAGGGGGCAAAAGAGAAACAGTTGTGCTGGCAGCGGTGACACTGCTGCTACATGTGTCTATCCGCGTGCCTGTCGGTGATCGCTCGCCTTTGGTAGCCACATGCTTCCACAGCAAAGCCCGTACTGCCCTAATCATCCAATTTCTCATAATATTCAAAGACAAACTGTTTGCTCAAATTGGTTACATTCAATTGAAGGTTTTGCCCTAGCAAAATGACCAAGATGCGACAGGTTTACTCAGTGGTCAAACAGAGTGGTGTCGTCAGTGAGTACTGCCGTGTTCAGTCAATTGAAACAAATTCAGCGTCAAGGGGACTTTACTATACTGCAAAGTTGCTCGCCTCTTTACTAAACGCCTTTTCTAAACCAAAAATGCAAGTACATCTTTTGTAAGCTGATGCACAACTGAGGGGGCAAGGGGCTACTGCTGTTGCTGGCTGGCGCAGTTTCCGTTTCAATTTAAGGACAGAAGTGTCGATTTGGATCGGCAATGCCATAGAATCATTGACGAGCAGCAGTAGCTGATTTGTACAGTTGAAGCACAGCACCCAAAGACACACGCTACATCGCAAACACACGGGCAGACACAGACACTCGATTGGATTCGGTTGCGAGTGAGCGCAATCGTAGCGATTAGATGGGTGTCGTGCAAATTGCTGCCAGCGATGATTGAACACAACTTTGCCATACGAAGGTTGGTGTAGGGCTGCTGTTGCTACTGCTACTGCTGCTGCTGCACTTAGGTGCTTTGCTAAACTTAAGTGAAATGAACAAAAAGAATAGGTGTTCCATCAAGTGGCAGCACTAATGGGTCGGTAACAAGAGCAGTTGATAGGTAGGCATGCTCAAGTTGCAAATTTTAGAATACCACTATCCAAACGCTATCAGACAGTTTGGTGCCGACACAGTGTCTCTGGGTGTCTAAGTACTTAAGGTGTGCTGTTCGTCGCATCAAAGTAAAGCAAAACATCAAATGAGTAAGAAAAAATGCAAAACTACGGAGAACTAAAGCAGTTTGATCGTTTGGCCAGTGATTGCAAGGAGATGGCAGGCACTTTAACGAGTTGTACAGAGTTGTCAGTGTTCAGTTCCTCGAGATGTCTTTGCCCAATGACATTCCACTGTCAGCAGTGCACTGTTGCATCGGTGAGTTGGAGAGCAATAGCTTTCATTATTCTTTCCTGCCGGTTTGTATATCATCTCAGCAACAGGACAATTTTGTTGTAGCATTTCTCACAAGTTTGTCACAAGTAAACCATTTTCTAGTACAAATTTCAAACAAATCAGAAAGAAGAGTAGCTTACCTTTTGATAAGTGAAAATAGATACTGACTTTTTTTCTTAGTAGTAGTCTTTCTTAAAATCGTTTATCTCAGAATTCATAAAAAGAAAACATTGCACAATAGTTGCCGCTTGTTGAAAGAATTTGATGTTCTCGGAGTTTTGGTGTGGCGGAATCTTTACTAAAATCACCGACACAAAGAGATGAAATAGAAGGCGATGCACCCTTCACTCCTTCACAAGTCGGCCACTTTCAACACTGAAGAAGGCGACAATGATTGAGAGAGAAAGAGCGAAAGGCAAGAATCCGAGGATTACTTCGACGAAGCTGAAAAGGGCAACAATTCTGTCAATGAGGTGCAATGCCTGGCGTGGTGTGGTGTTGGCGTCTGGTGCAGCACAGGACACAGTTTGGCTGGTTATCACATTAGCCTGGTGCTGTGATCATTCCCGAGCGAGCAGATGAGAAGACAACTCTTGTGCCGTCGACGACGACGACGACAACAATACGGAGACTGCCTCCAGCAATGGTCGAGGTAGTGGCATGCACAAACAGACAGCAAGATAACTGCGGTTGCCTGCTGCGGCTGATGCTGACACTCGGCTGCTGCCGCTGCCGCTGCTGCAGCGCAACAGGCTTGCCAACGCCGCGTGTACATGCTTGCCGCTACTGTGAGCCACTGTCTGATGATGCTGATGCTGCTGCTTCGTCTGCTGCTCCGGCCGGTATCCTTCAATCCAGCTACCTCTCTCCCTCTCTATCTAGTTCACTATCTCACCAAAAAGGTCATCTGAAGTGCAACTACCTGGTCAAAATTGCCAGTGTTCTCTTAATTACCGAACAATATACGATAACGACACTTTTAATGATTTTACCAGTTTTAGGCGTGAATGAATTTTATCGATGCCACTTTATCGAGGTTCTCTCAATGCGCAGCATGTCTTGGTGATGAGAACACATTTCCATTGAAAGCCTATTTAAAATGGTAATTAAAATTGCTATTTTTACAAAGTATCCTAATAAATAATACTAAATCGTTACTATACACTTCCACAGAATTTATGAAAGTGTAAACGACGTTGGCTTTTTTGGAGGACTTCTCAATGAACTGAATCCCCCTGCCCGTTTGTGTGACCCAAAAGTGTGGAACAGCGCTGATGTGTTACTACCATTACCGTTTCTGAAAGAAGTGTGTTCCCGTAGCCATTGTCGGTCAAAACAGCGTCATCAATGACGCAAGCAGACAAAGGAGAGAAAAGTGCGTATATAGAGAATGCCAATCACAGGGTGGCAAATGTGTGCAACTGGGTTCTCGGTCTTCTACTCTGGTGAAGAGCTCTAGCAAAGACTGACACTAACGTTTACGGCCAGTCACTCTTTTAGTGGGAGAGCAGCATCGTGATCGTAGCACATCATCAATTACAAGGGCAGGAAAAGAGCCAATTCACATGTAATTGATACTTTGATCGAAAGCAGAATGATGCGTAATTACGGGAAATATGAAATATATAAGGCACTTTAATGTGAAATAATTAACAGCTTTGAAGGTATCGTGCCACAGAGGACGATTAGTAACAGAGCACTTTGGCACCACTCGGTGGTGCCGGCAGAGGTGGCCATCGTGGTGGCCTACTGAACAGAAAATATTGGCCAAAATCATGAAATGGACGATTTACTGTAGACCTTCATTCGGCAGAGTATGTACAGGGGAATCAGTGAGAGACTTGAGATGATGACTCGTTAACTCGACTTGGCGAATCACTTTGTTACCGGGAATTCTGCAACCAGATCGGCTTCTTCTTGAAAGACAATCAGAGCCCCCTTTTAGCTGGGTGATTTGTTGAGAGTGCAGCGCAAGACGTTGTCCGATTTAAAGTGTCGCTTTCTGGTATATTGAAATATTATGAACAAAATTAAATAGTTGAAATATAAACTAAGTAAAACATCTTTTCACCACTTACCGTTTACTTTTAGCTTTCACTTGCTGACAGTCAAGTCCTTCATCACAGGGACAAATTTGATTGAGGCTGAACTCTAAACCTCCAAGGGGAACAAAACATTGCTGTCCTAGTTTAAGTTTGAGCTGTGAATGGTGAAAGTAGGTAAATTTAACGGATGATCATCATTGAGTTGTTTACAGCCATCCTCAGTTGGGTGACCGCTCTGTATTTCTCAGTCTTTAAACATACCTTGCAAATAAGCTCCCCATGTTGGCGAGCACAGCAGTGACCTGGTGCACAATCGGAAGCGTCGGTACAGCGAGCACCTGCAAAGAGTAAAGCGGGTAAAGCAATGCTGCAGCAAGTAGGGTAGAGAGTCAAGCGGCGGCACTTTATTTACCTGTCTGACCAGGTTCAACGGGCATTGCACACTTGCCGAACATGCAAATTAGACCAGAATCACACTGACTGTCGTGTCGGCACAATTCGCCCACCTGGCGGAAGTAGTCACAGAAGCCGTAGTGTCGATCGCAGTACATGAGGTTTTCGGGGTTTCCAGGACTGTTGTCGTCGATGCAGTCACTGTCTTGCTTGCAGCGGATGAGCACACTCTCCAAACTACTGGCTTGTACCACAGATTTTCTGTCGCCCACTTGGCCGCCTAGCTCTCTGTTCATTGCACGATCCATTCGGTTCAATGCTCGACTTTGAATGGCCGACTCAATTGGCGACATGGGAAACGGGTTGGAGATGAAGCCGATCATCTGATTGTTGCTTTGATGAAAGAGGCAACACAGAAAAATGAAACTGCGAGCCACTGAACTTTGGATTTTCATGTTGATTTTGTTTGGTATTACTTTCACTCAATACAAAATAATCAACAAAACACAAGTTGTCACAAGATAAGTTGTGGTTGAATTTGAAACATTTAATTTAATGATTGTCAGCAAAAACTACAGCAGCAAACACAAATAAAAAAATTGCACAAACTCGAAGTTAGAATGGTACTAAATGCCAGCACCAAATGTGATCCTGTCACTTAAATAGCGTCACCGATTTTGAAAGTAAGCATATTGTCTGTTAGATAACTGAGATTAAAGGAAGAAGTATAGAGTCATAAGGAGAGCTAAATAAACAAACAGGTAAAATGGGTGGGAGTTAATGAAGAGTTAGTTTGTGGGCTAGTGCAAGTCTGTCTACATGTGAGGGTAAGTGCAACTGCCTCAGCAAAGAAGGAGAGTTAGGAAGGCAAGGCTTCAGTTTGATCGGATTGACATAATGCAGCCACTGGAGAGCTGTCCAGTTTGTCAATTCACTGCAAATGCACTGTCCTAAGATTTGCATCACGGGACAAGGTCAATTTGTCACTGCTAAACCTACTGTGGAGAAAACAGTCGACTAATCTGTCTGATCTGCTCACTGCAGAAGAGGTGGGAAGGAAGACCCAGAGAAAGGTGTATTGTGCAAACTCTTTAAGAAGACTAAGTAAGTGCAGGCAGTCAAGGGGTTCATAAAAGCATATCAATTAGGGGTCGTGTGCCACCACTGCCACACTCAGCACACTCAGTGAACACTCTCTTCCTCAGAGGACTTTGGAGGGTCACCTGTTTTGGCACTGCACTCGATGCAATCTATTAATATATTTGCAAGTTTATTTGATTTGACCAAGACAGCATTTTGAAGGCAAAATTGCATACTACCACAGGGAAAGTAGTGGCAGCGCACTAGGACGAAGCAGCAGTTGGCGAAACCCGTTGGCAGTCAATTGTTTACAATTGAAGACAGCTTCACAAATCTGTCATTATCCCCTGGAGTTACAGTGTTAATTCTTTAGAAAACAATGCCAGGCCAGGCAGTGGTGGGATTGGGCCTGCAAACAGAAGAAAATACTGAACTCATTGAAGACACACACTTGAGCATTTTGACTTGACTTGACTTGATAATTGCTGTGCTGCATTCTGAATTAATTCTGGCAGAGTTCTGGCCTGCAATAACACACAGTTGACCAATCTCAGTTTTTCTTTCTCTGAGCAGTTTTAGCTTCACTAATCGCCACAAACGCTTCGAAGTGAGATGTGGACTCTAATTACGCATTCTAGCTAGCTACACTGCTCTTAGAGGGCGAATGTTGCTCAGTGAGCAGTGTGGACCAGTCCACTGGCCAACAAAGCAGGCAGTCTAGACAGACAGGCAAGTCAGGTGCAAATGTCGAAAATCACTGCTGCCTCTACCCTGCTCCAGCACAGCACAATAGACACACAATAGCGCACGAGATTCACACTTTTGCCTTAACCTTTATCCTCTAGTCACTCGCCAGTCAGGTGACTCTAATCAGTGATGCTTCTAATCAGCAGTGACCATGCACCCTTCGTTTTAGGCACCAATTATGCCAACTACTTAGTCACCTGTCGCTGTCACATTTTCCTCTCTTACTCTGCATATGAAGTGAACTGATTTGAACAATTGCAAACTAGTTTTACGTTGACATTGTTTCCCACGAATTACTAAACTGTTCAAATGAAATTAAGCAAGGCTGTAGCAATTAAGTAAAAAGTTGGGGCTGCAGAACGGTGCCCGTCGGTCTTCAAGTTCAGGCTACGAAAATGACATCAGCCAAATCTATGGCTAATCTAAGGCAAACTCAACATTGCCCAGAGTGCATGATGGCAGCTAATGGCAGCTTTTAAGTGATAAAGTGCACTTACTTGGAAGCATCAAATGGCATTCTTGAGTTATAGGGCTTAGGTGAGGGCCAAGTAGTTGAAGGCGCTGCACAGCGATGGTGAAAGTGATGGTTAGCTAGGTGGTGGGTAGCCACTTATCTCACTGTTCTGGGCCAACTTGTTCAAGTGGACCTGTTCAAACTAGTTTTCTTTGTTAGAGAACAACGCAAATTAATTCTTTGACCTAAATCAAATTCTTGACACTTTCAAAAGAAGAGTATTATTATCGTTGTGTACACCGGAGTACAATCAATTGAATGCTGTTTTCTAACGACATCTAAGCTGGTTCAGCAACAAAAACAGATTAAAGTGCCTCATCTCTAAAACATCAACTTTTTGTGATCTGCTGACTGCATTTTAGGAACAATCACAATGAATAAAGGTCGCATTCCCAGGCAAATGTCGCATATGAAAAATGTCAACTTGCCAATTAAAAGTAAAAAATTTAATCCCATATTTAATAGAGTAAACATAAAGCAGTTTGAAGCCGAGAGAAAAAGAAAACGAGATGCTGGCCAGAACAAAAATAGAGATAAAATGTAAAATTAAAAGCCAAAATAATGAGATGCAAAGATTGTCAGAAGTGGTAGAGTGCAGCAGCAGTAAACTGGAGCAATCAAAGATAAAGTGGTCTACAGAAGAATACGCTCTTGCTAATGAGGGCTAAGGCTAATATGGTAAATGTGAATAGAGGATTATAAAGTGTGCAGGCTTGTTTTTCATGCTATAATTTGGCTAGAGACAGTGCTGAGGTAGAGGGTCGATTTGTTAGGCGTGCGTTGTTGTCAGTGTTTGAGCGTGGCAGTGATTTAAACAATGCCCTTCACTGGATGCTGCTCAGTTGGAGGCTCGGGCTCTTGTTCGATTTCCTGCTGCTGTTGCTCGATTGGCTCCTGTGGTGCTGGTCCCTTTTCTGGGCGAGAAAAGCGAATCGGTCCTTGAAGAATATCCTGGCGATACTGGTCATTGAAGTGAACCTGTGACGGGCTGCCCACCCCACCTGGGCCATACTTTTGGACCGGCAAAATAGTGTGCACTCGCTCCTGTCAAAATGAAAGTAAATAAATTTAGAAAGGAGGCAACAAAAAGTAAAAGACACGTACCTGAACTGGTTGAATTTGTGTGGTGATCGTGCGATAAGGCTGAATGACTTCTCGAACCTGCATGAAAAATGTTCGCAATTAAGTAAAAACAGTAAAATTAGGGCCCATTTGGGCACGGGTAACACTCACCTCTTGCAGCACTGGTTTGTGCACTTAATACGAAAAATGGCAAATAATAGAAATTGTTATAAATAATAAAATTAGTCACATTGAAGAGTTCACTTACCAACGTGACGCAAAACATGCGGATAGTCAGCAGACTGAGTGGCCTGGTAGACGGCGCCTGGTGAGGCGAAGTGCTTCTGCTTGACCAGCAGTGGACTGGAGGCAGTTTTGAAGAGCAGCTGAATTGCGCTCACACTGGGCTCAACGCTGACCAGCTGGGGCTGCAGGTAGGGAGCCTCGACGTGGACAGGCACGATCTGCACACTGTGCTGACTGAAGACAGGCACACTGAGAGGGCCTTGCACCTTCCCCACCGGAGCTTTGTGAGCGGGCACTTGGCCCACATGCACTTGACCTAATTGCACGTGGTTAACAGGCAGGAACTGACCTTCAATGAGTGAGTGCCCCTGAGGTAGGAAGGAGATGAATGGACCTTGCCCAACGGGAACCTGTCCGGGGGCAGCCTGAATGGGAGGACTTCCCTTGGTGATGTGCAAGTCTACATACTTGGCCTTCTTCTTGAAAAAGGTGCCCGATGCAGTGGATAGGCAGAGAACAGTGGCAACTACAATCAACTAGAGGCAAAAGAAAGCAAAAAACAAATAAAGTCAAATAAGTAGTAGACTGAATGAAGGCAATTCACATACCAGCTTCATAATTGAGTCAACTGAGCAAGTTCAATTTCAAACGTAAAAACCGTCTGACTGGTACTTGATTGGCATCATCAACTTTATATATAGCTGAGGTGACAAGTATTCTCAAGCTTTCGTCGAGGAGCATTAGATACTTTGTCTGTGCATCTTTTTGTTGTTTGGCTGGCAGCGAGCAGAATCTTACTTACTGACAACCTGTTTGATGCCGTGCCCGGGACAGAGATCCTTCACCAGAGCCAATTAGGCAGATTGCCATCATGCACTTTCGCTCACTGACCTCACTGACCTCGTTCAATGCAAACTTTCACTTTTACTTTCACTTTTCTTATCGGACGGTCAGCTCCGGATGTGAACCTCGCTCTGCATCTGTCAGGTACACTTAATGAGAAAAGCACTTGCTTTTTTTCGAAACGACTAGAAAGAAAGCTAAAAAAGAGAGCTTGCAAAAGCAAGATTTATTAGAAACAGCAAGGTAGATTCAAAACAGAAAACAGGTGTGCACAGAAATTAAATAGCCCTCACAAAAACAGAAGATGCTCAAGATTTGAAGGTCAACTGCTTGGGCAGAGAAAAACCACCCATGCATAAAACTGGCAAGCGGCCATGGAAGAAATGGCAGCATCGGTGCACAGCGGGGGCCTTTCCAGTGAAACTTGGCAGGAGCAGAGCAGCAATCCAGTTTGCCAGTGTCAGTGGAAGATGGTCGTCCGTCAGGTCAGAGGTCGTCCGTGTGGCAATATAAAACGTTCTCGTTTGCATCCTCACTTAGGCCATTCAGAGGCTGTCTACGGCTTGTGTGGTGCACACCGTTCAGCAAGCTTCTCCTCTCAATCACTTTCTCCATCGCACACTGATCTCAATCTCACTATCTTTCGACCATCACCACCGAAAATGTTCTCTCTTCTCTTGACCGGTCTGCTGGCCACCACCGTAGCCCTTGCCAGTGATGACAGCTCAGGCGCTACGAAAACGGTGCTAGTCTCTGCGCCAGGCCTCCTGCGACCTCCTGTCCTGCAAGGCTCCCGCTTTGTGGTGTCAAGTGGTGGACAACGACCCACAGTGGTGGACACTCCGACTGTGGCGCTCACTGCCTACCAACAGCAGCAGCAGCAGGAGCAATCATCCCCGGTTAGAGCAGCGACAACAGGCTCCTCATCGGAGGGGAAGGCAGTGCCGGCCTACCAGTCAGAGGTGCCCCAGCAGGAGCAGTCAGCAGGTCTCTCTGCGCAGGCCTTCTACTCGTCTTCCTATCCGCAGCACTACGACTACAGCCATCGTCGGTACGTGCCCTCCTCGTACGTCTACTCTCCGCCCTACCTCTACCCGTCGTCCGGTGGAGCAGTGCAGCATCCCTTCCTGCAGGGGCAGCAATCGCCGGTCATCGAACTGGACGCCCTCTCCGCCTCAGTGCAAATACTCGTCCGAACACCGACAGGGCTGCAGGTCTTCCGCCCAGTGCCGCTCAGTCGCCCACCGGTGCACTACTTTGTGGGCGTCTTCCCCACTGTCTCTGAGCAGCAGCAGCAGGGCAGCAAGCAGCCGCCCGCCGCTCAGGAGCAGTCACTGCTGACCAAGGTTGAAGTGCCCGTCAGTTCGGAGGTGGCCAATGAGACGCAGAGCAGCGGCGACACAAGTCCAGCAGCAGCAGCAGCAGTGAGTCTGGCCTCCTCTGCCACTGTCACTGAGGTGGTTCCTTCAGGTGGGCAGTCAACGGGAGAAGCTAAGGCGGAATCTTCGGGTACTTCGGACTCATTCTAAACAAAGTTAAAGACATACTTTTTCAATATTCACAAGGCGGACACAAAGCAATACACACCAATCAATAACCAACCTACACAGTTTACCTTATACTAAAAGCCAATTTTTCAATCCCACATTCAGCTCATGTATGCTAACTTAAACAAATAAACGATGCCGAGTATTCATTATAAATATCAAAAATAAATTAACACAAAATATAAAACTTTATGTACAAAAAGTGAACCGGTTCATGTACAAGTATTAAAAGGTTTTTTTCAAACATAAATCACAGGTTAGGACATTTCAGTCAGAAGTTACATAAATAAATAGTTTGTTTAAATCTAACCTGTTTACAACGACATATTCAGCTAATCAAATACAATAATTATTCAAAAATATAAAATCTTGCAATTCAATTGGATAAATTCATTGCTCATAAAAAATAGTAAAAATCACACATTTTGAACTGACAAATCCAGTTATAATATTGAAGAAGAAGAAGAATAATGACTAATTGGCAATAGATATGAGAAAAGGGAAAATATGAATACAAATGAAAAATAAATAATATATTGCACTCTAAAAGTGGATTCATTTTTACCTTCAAGATCTTTATTTTGTTTCTTTTTCTATTTTAGATGATGTTTTCCTTTTGCGAATGTTAGCAAAGAAAGTACGCTTTTTGTGAGCACTTTGACTGGGGGCGGTGGCACCTGCCACTGGCACATTTTCGGCTGTGGCGAGATCACTAATGGGAGTAATTGTCAGCGATTTATTGCTTCGGCTACTGCGATGGCTCAATGTCGACTCAGATGAAGATGAGTTATCCTCGTTCAGTTCAGTGTTAATCTTACGCAACGGAATACTGTGTGGTGGCAACAGATCATCGCCTGTAGCAGATGCCATTTCAGAGGCAAGCTGGCTTTTCAGCTGAAACTGTAGCCCATTTGAGTTTGCCTGAGTTGGCACAAGTGATACCACACCAGCCAAATCATGTTGACTCTGATATGAACCATCAGAGAATGAAGTCACTGGAAGGTCTTCAAAATGCCTCTCCACGCCATCACTACTACCACGACGGAAGTATAGCAAGTTCATCTTTTGCTGAGCGTTTAAAGAAGCAAACTGTGGCACTCCAACTGTTTTAGAGCGAAGAAGAGGTGCATTGTGAGTTTCACTGTACTGTGGTGCTGTAGAAAATCTGCAAAACAAAAAGCATTAGATAAACCTAATTTGACAAAACTAAAGGTGACAAACTTACACTCGCCGAGGATAAATTGACTTTCCATTGTTATTATTTAGAGTGTACTCGTCAGATCGCGACATCATCGTAAGACCACCCGAACTGTCGTCGTCTAACAATGAATTATCAGTAGACGGCGAAATAGTGGAAGTAAGAGGTGACTGGTAGTTTGTATAAATGTTGGCTGGAGTTTGACGCATATGCATCGGCACAGAGTGCTGCCAAACGGCCTGATTGACAACGGGATTACCAACAGGATTGCCCATCACGCTGTATCCCGAAATCATTGAAGCCGAGTCCATAACTGACTCGTTGTCCATCAGCGTAGACTCACTTGTGTTTCGAGGAAAGATGTGCGATGGTGAATGGACCATAGAGGAGCCAGAGGAAATTGACATTGTTGGAGAAGTGGCCGAACTGGCAGAACTGGTCAAGCCATAGAGAAGCTTCTCCAGATGAGCATAGCCTGGGTTGTTGTGAATAATGTCAAATCCGCAAAGGGTTTCAATCATATTCCAGCGTTTAATTCGCTCTTGCATTTCCTTTGTCAAGTCTTGCATTGCTTGCCGGGCATTGAGAATGGTATTGTCCACTGCGTCGATAGATGTTCCGTGAGCAGCACGGAAAACACCAAATATAGTAGAGCCTTTCTTCTTCAATTTGTCCCACTAAGTATATAATAAAAACATTTAAAAAGAGTTCGTTTTAAAAAAAACCTATTAAAACTGACCTCATCACGAGCAGCTCGCATTTGCAACTCTGCTGCAGCTTTCTTTGCGTTGTAGTTTTTAATTTCAATCTCGTATGTAAACTGAAGGTAAGCTTGCAGCTTGGGCGGTGGAATCCACTTTGAGCCGACACTTGCTCTAAGTCGAATAAGTTCCTCTTGTGCCACCATCAACTGGGCTTCAAGTTCAGCACTTCTTTGCTCATCAAAACCTGGTTGTCTGTTTTCCTTGAGATAAACTGCCGCCTCTGCACCTGAAGGCACAGAGCCATTACCAACTGCGATGCCCAGAATCTCTTCTTTTTGTTTCAATTTTCGCTCTAAATCTCGTTTTTCTATAAAAGCATTCTCGTGTTCTTGTTTAGTTTTGTTGAGCTCAAATTGGAGAAACTCCAACTGCTTTTCAGCGCTGGACAGTGCTTCCATGTCTTTCATCATTTTTCTCAAATGAATTTTAGAGTGTTTGTGCTGTAAGTAGGCATAAACTGCAAGACCAATAGCAAACAGCAAAAGGCCGCAGAGAATTAGATCTTTCATCAGTGAATTATCTCTAGGCACACCAAACAAAACCACGTCAGTGGCTTTCAGCGAAATTTTCTGCCTATGAATGTTATTGTTGATGCCAAGTATGTTGAAAAACTGCAGATTAGCCGCCAACCTATTTAAAAAAAGTACAGTCAAATTATTTTGATAAACAGTTTGAAAAAAATTGTCTTACCTAGGCAAAGCAATTCCATCAATGGCGTTTTGCTCAAACTTAGTCCGGTATTGAGGCAATTCGACAATGTTGCACAGCCAGTCAACGGTCTGCTCAACAGACCAGTTGTGAACAGCTGAAATCTTCCAGTTGCGCCAAAGCTCGTCCACTGTGATGTGCTTGTCATTACCGTGAAAAGCTTTGTGCCGCTCATTAGCGTATGTTCCATATTTTAGTTCATCTCGCAAAAATTCATCCGATTCCGACAGGTCAATGTCTCCATCTCCATCGTCATCCAGTTGTCGATGAAGAGAAAGGATGGCTTCAAAGCCTAATATATCATCGCAAAAGTCCAATTCATCACAGCTATAGTCTGAAATTTTAAAAATGTTAAAAACTTTACAATGAAATTAAGTGGCGGCATTACTTTTAGTAACCATCGGCGGGACAACTGCCTGCAGGTCATGACAAGGCACAGTTTGCAGTGAGTGACACTCAGAGGAAGACTTGTGAGTAGAGGTTGGAACAATGTGAGCACCATTTTGAGCGGATTTCATGGCAGAAAATTGTGGCGAAGAAGCGATTCTATCTGGCTTTCCATGACTGTGCAAAGGCGGCAATTTTGGCTCCGAATGATGTGATAAAGAAGGAGTGTCGACCAGTGCTTGAGCCAAAGTTCTCGTAGACAAAAGTCCAATACCGAGAAGATAAAAAATGAAAAAGTTTTGAAGCATTTGAAATTGAAACACAGCCACTTGGCAGCGTTTCTTAAATCGTAAGGTCATTTTCGGAGCGAAACTGTACAAAACAGTACAAAAAAGGCACGTTTCGACGTTATGTATTCAAGTTTGGTGAAATTGAATAACAAATTGTTGGAAGATGGAATTTGCAAATTGAATTTTCTCGGAATTTTAGTATTTGAGTTTCCAATCAAGTAGCATTTGAATAAGTAGTATCACTTCAAATAAATTATACTTTTTCTTTTTCTTCATCTTTTTACTGGTGTTTGTGGGTGAGAAAAAAGCTGATTTTTAAATTCTTATCAGACTGCGGAGGAAACATGTTACAGGCTCTTCAGATATATTCTACAAATGACATTAGCATCATTGTCAACGCCGATCTGTATTATACAATCTGAAAAAAACAAAAAATTAAATACAAAAGTATAAAATGATAGCGGTAGAATTTAAAAAGTTTTTAGAAAAATGAGTGCATACAAGGTATCAAAATGCATCTTATTGAACTGAAAGTTTAAAAAGTTCCCTTAAAAGTACAGCAGAAATTATATGCACTGACAGTTACGAGGTTTGCGCTTTGAGTGGCAACAACTGTCTAACAGACTGCACAGTGGAAAGTTTCCAAGTGCTTGTAAAAGCAGAAACTTGTGGAGCTGAATATATTCAGTAGAAATAAAAACCTGACGTAAACATATTTTTAGAAACTTCAACGGAATGCAATCTGCAATTGTCTGATGAATCAAATTCAAATGATAGTGTGGTGATTAGAACAAAACACCAATCACAGCATATAATGCCGTCTTTTTGGCGCTTTTGTATCACAACAACACAGAACGGGATTTTCCTCGTTTACTTTAGTCCATCAGTACAGTGGTGGCGTTGAAAACACAAAAGATGCGAGAGGCAAACTGTTGAGTAAGGCGGCGTAAAAATACATGCCTTTAGCACAAGTTCTATACAGCTACTTCTCTTTAACAACAACCACCACCACCACCACCACCAGCACTGCCACCACAAGTCTGCAACTTGTGAAGATGAAGATACATTCGAGAGTATGATTCAGAATGAATTGTCACTTTTGACAAAACAGAAGGGATTTAAATGAGTTTAATTGTCAAGCACGGAAACGCAACTTTTTGCCCAACTGTAGAGGACGAGAAACTGATTAGGCCAAATTGGTAGCCAGAAAAGAATGGTGAATTTAGTCGAGAGGTGCAATAGGGAGAAACGACAAGTGCAAAGTGCGAAACAAGCAAACACTTCAGAAAGAAAGAGTACACTGAAATGGCTCATTTGACCAGTTCCTGGAGACGATGATCGTTATTTGCAATCGCCCCAGCAACGAAGCCCCCTAATCAGCGGCACTCGCGACTGACACTTGTTTGACACAACCTTGACTGTAAGATCAAGTTTGATGTGTGTAGAGCAACCTGGCATTGGCAACATCATCCGTAATATTGGAAATATGACAGATAAATATTATACAGCTCCACTAAATGAAAGAAAATTCTAGTAGGTAGTCACGTTCGCACAGCTATTCAATTCGTGTACAATTTTCGGCAACAGTCATGAGCTGTTTTCAAGAAAAAAGAAGCGAAACATTCAAAAGATTGTTAAACAAAGGCTGCTGCTAGTGATATTGGTACTAATCACTGGGCAGAATGATCGAGAATACCTGAACAGCATTAAGCGTCAAACACTATGAGACTGCTCTCGATTGATTAATGGGAGTAGTTTAGTGATCATAGTGAAGAGGCAGTCATAAAAAGGCGCCGATGACTTGTATAAACTTCAATAATGATCAAATAATCTAACTTGCTTTGGATGACTATTTAGAAGCCACTTAAAACCTATGAGAGATAAAGATAACTGTAATTAATTACTGTTTGGCACTTTACCATTCATGATCAAGCAATACGTACAGTTATCAATAAATCAGTGGCAATGTTTTCTTACATCGATGTAGGCTTATCATCGACAACTACACTCAAAACAAAACAAGAAAGCTTCCGAAACAGATATGTGAACTGTTGCCGACAAAAAGAAGATATCACTAACACTGATACCGAAGTGTTTAGAGCGATAAAAAAGAGCTTTTGATTCAGTATGAAAATGCTGTTCAGTTTTTGCAAAGCCACTTTTCAGTATTGCAAGCTTGATCTTAGTTGTAAAATGCTAACCTTTGAGGATGAGTTTGTTTAAGTTGAACACTGAATTTGATGAAATCAGTCTAGTTTCCACTTTCAAACAATGAAACGTCAGCGGGAAAGACCAAGTGGATTCTTTTGGCGAAATGGGTTCAGTTCACTCGCTGTCACTGGCAACTTAAAGACACTGAAATTAAAACTGGTATAAGGGAACAATTCCAAGTGTTGCTTGTTCTTCTTATCGGTGAGATCGTCGCGTTGCAGTAATAAACGGCAAGTCAGGTGGATTTTTTGTACTCGCCAGTTTTGCTGGCGTCAAAACATTCGCTGGTCAAACGTCCACTGTGGATGCGCCCTGTGAAAATCACTTAAAAAGTGAACAAGTCTGTACGAATGTAGCTGTACATGGGCGATGTTGCAAACTGAACGACTGCAGTCAGCGGCAGCACCTGTAGAACCAGCTAGCAGGGTGGACAATCATGTCGGCATCACGTGCACAACAAAGGAGATCACTCTCACTGATGTGTCTTGCACTGCTGTTCTTTTGGGGAGACATTTATTTTGAGTAACATGGATAACAAACAAAAACAACGCACCTCACGAAACACAAGGCGCCATTCAGAGCATCGGGTGTAAATGGGATTGTGAAAATGAAAAGAAAGGTCGATGTCGGGTAGGGTAATTAACAGTTGATTGCCGTTCGGTGATTAATCAGTGTAAAAGGGGTAAAACAAACGTGAAAGTCTTTCGCTCGGAAAAAGGAGAATAGCTTCAACAGTTGACTAACTTTAAACAATTTGTTAAATATTTCTAAAACGTAATATTTGTGAAGTATGGACTGCAATTAACAGGTTAGTATTAATTAACAAAGTATAAAATATCCTAAGCAATGAGAGTAAGCACTTTAGAAAATGACAGTCCTAAACAATCGTACACAGCGAATGAGAGAAAATTGTGAATATCACATGACGATCATAACACCAAGGAAGTATGGTAGCAGAATTGACTGGGAGTGAAAGTGCACTTCAGACTCTCTTACAAAGAGTCCTTATGGAAGACCCACTTTTTGCTGGTATGCACAAAACTATGACTGAGATATTGTTGCTCCAGAACACGGTATCGCTCTCCGCTGAGGTACAGTGGTTTACCTCTCCTGAAATAAACAAAATCATTAAAATTCGAAAAGAACTTAAAAATAAAGTCTTACTTTAAATCACGATCCTCTTCACCAAACTCATCAAGGTAAACTGAGCCCCAAATGCAGGCTTTTTTGCCTCGAATAACAATGATTGAAGAGGAGTTGATGGCTAGGTAAATGGCTGTTCCGGCTCCACATTTCTTTGAATGCTGTAAGTGAATGAGAGAATTAAAATAAATAAAACACCTTCCTTTGTTCAACATCACTAGAGACTTGAATAGACACACTTACCATGACTCCTTCATAAGTGTTGGCCGTTCTGCAGCAAGTGTCTCTGATGCACACCAATGCGCCGCAAATTAGGCAAATACTGGCGTCTTTGGGAACAGTGCCGCACTGGCCACAAGTACGCTTGTGATAGTACATAAACAGCTGATCATACGATGCTGGCAGCTGAAGAAGTCGAGGTTTATGTGAGATGATGAAGCTTTCTTTGATTAAAGTCTGTGAATAAATAAAAACTTGAGTATAACATGTTTAGATTGGTAAATTCATCAATTACCTGAGCTACTGCTGGTTTGGCTTGGAAAAATTTGTCAAATTCTCGAAACCAAATGCCAACTGGCGATGGGCTCTCAATCCAATTGATAAATGGATGGAAAAATTGAACTTGCTTTTCTGAGATTTCTTCACTAGAGGTTTTCTTGTGCGAATTCAGTTTGAGAAAGGTTGTTAGAGTAGTAAATTCTTCCAAAGGAGAACTACAATCGGCAATTGATTGGTATTCAGGAAGTGTTGGCTCGAGGTACAAAAGGTGGTATAGTATAGAGGCAACGCGTAAAAAGGGTAAACACGTTTTTGCAATTGAAGATAAAATGACGTCCTCGGTCAGGCGGGATTGCTAAAAGAAAAATAACTCTGTGCTAAACTCTTAATAACAAATAAAAAACCGACTTACATTTTCTGGTACTGTACAAGTTGTAGACTTGAGAGAATTCGGTTTACCTTCGTAGTTATTATTCATAATTAGAGCAATGTAGTCGCTGATTGTATCAAAGCTTTTAGGCATGTTTGAGTTTTCAGCTAAAGAGACTTTCGAACAGATTTCCATTCGCTGTTCAAGAGGCATTTGATATGTTATAACCACTAGAGCTTGAATAAAGTTGAGATTTAACAGTGCTTGTGTGATTGAGATAAAATATGCTGTTAATGAAAAAGTATTTGGTTAGTTGAAAAAATGTAGATTTTTAAAACGGCAAACCTTTGTCAATGTTGAATGGCAAAGCATAAAGAAGTTGCAATAAAATTGCCGAGACATCTTTTAGAAGAAGCGGAACGTTCTTTTCATATGGCAGCAAAGTGTCACTTTTGTCTCTGTCTTCTTGAATGCCCGTTATCTGAGACCACAGTCGAATGTAATGCATTGGAAGGACTAACTTAGCATTTAGAGAAAGTGCTTGAAAGAGATGAACTAAAGAAAGATATTTCGTTAGTTACGCTACTTGGAGATTGTTAGGGCACTTACTAAAACACGATGTTTGCTGATTACTTCGAATGAGATTTTCTCGCCACAGTAGAATATGGTACTCGAGGTTAGTCCGCGAAATGGATGAAAGAAAGAGAAAGAGTGATTGGGGGCTTGGGTCAACTCGAATGTTGCGATACTGTGGCTCAGTGGCTTTCATGACGTCCTCAATGGCCATGGCAAGGACTTTGAGAAACTTTGACTCATCTTCGGTAGTGTTCGCCAGACGGCTGGTGTCGCCGTTAGACAGTAGTTCCAGTATCTCATTGGCGATTCCAAGAGGGCAAGAGTTTGAGCGTGACTTAACAAGTGCGTAGAGGTTTGCAAAGTTAGGAATTATTGGCAACACAGAGTTGGCGGTTTTCCGACATAATGGACACGAGTACTCAATGAGGTCAGTGGCTAAAATGCAAAAAAGTGTTATAAAATTGCATCTAAAGTAATTTAATTATGAAAACTTACTTTCTCGAGTTTGATAGGTGGATGTTATGAAGGACTGGTAGCAGTCCATGTGCATAAAGTGACCACAAGATTGCGTGTGCACACCTCCGCACCAGCCAATGTTGAAAGAACGCAGCCAAGAATCTACTGAAAACTCGGAAAACAAGGCATCCAGTCGACGCTCGAAAAAGTTGGCAAATGTTTTCCGTTCGACAAACTGTGTTTGCTCCTCCTCACTGGTTGAAATGCGACTAGTTGAGGGCAAATCATCGACACTTGACTTGTTGCGTGCTGAAGTTGATTCAACGTTCATTGAACTGCCACCGGTTAAATCTTCGCTTAGTGGGTGCGCCTGTGCATTGCCCAGAATAGATGTCGACTGTAGAAGGACAATTTGGACAAAGGAACGTTCCAGGGTGGACACGTCAGTCACCCCACAGATGACACACTGGTAGGAGGCGGCATTGTACTTCACCTGTGATTCACCGGAGACAGGGTTCGCCTCCGATGAAGGCGACTGGTCGGTGGATGACTGCTCACCACCACTGCCGGATGCGCTGTTTGACTCGCTATTTTCCTGAGTGTTCTTTCCTGAATCCTCGCCCATTTGACTTTTGTTGCTTTCCATAAAGGCGTTTTGCATTGTTCGAAACTTGTTCATGATTTGCGCCTTCAGCTCAAATGCACGCCGTTTCTTTTCTGCCCTTTCCAGTTCTTCTGCATCGACCACTTCCATTTCAGTTGCTTTGGAAGTACCGGCGCTGGTTGATGCTACATGGTCTGATGCTGACGATGATGATGAGACCTCACTGCTGACCTTTGTTTTTGGTTTGACCAAATTGGGCCAGATCCGGCGACGAGTGTCGTCCACTACAGCAATCACTTCGGCAATGCACTCTTTCCGGCTTGGATGGACATTATCTGCCTCATCGATAGAGAGGCTTAGCTTTTTCAGCTCAATGCGCTTAGCTGCAGCGTGTATGTAGCGCTTGATTAAGCACCCAATAAAGTACGGCCCGTCACCAATGCGAGAGGACCAGTCAAAGGAATCCAGGCTTTCCTGATCGGTCTTGAAAGAATCACGCTTTTCATTGAGTTTAGAGTAGAGCTTTAGGAGAGCAGATAAAATCGATTCGTCGACATCGTACTCAAACTTGAGTGGCTTTGATTTCGAGAAGGAGAGCCTTGGAGAGCTACTTCCACCGGTGGCTTGAGAAGATGATGGTTCGCCACTACTACTTTCCCCATCGTGCTCATTCTCCTGTTCACTCTCCGTCAGTTGGCTTTCCACCTGCATTTGCTCTGCACTCTGCACCTCAGACATGTACTCGTCGTCATCGTCGTCGTCATTGTCGTTCTCTTCGTTGTCATTCTCTTCGAGATTTCCTAGATTATTGCTCAAATAACTAATCTGCTCTTCAATCCTTTGACGCAGAATATCCTCATCACCGCCACAGACGTAATCCGCCCAACTTAGCTGATTGAGAGTATGCTGTCGCTCACGTTGACGGTTTTCCTGATCATCTTCATCCTCGTCATTTTCTAGCTGAACAGTCGGACTTTCCTCTTCTTCATTTTCATCATCTACCCCGCGAATCATATTAAAGTCTTCACTCATAAGTGAATTGAACAAATTTTCTAAAAATTTTGTCTTGAATCCATCGTTTTCAAATTTAATTTCACTTGTTTGAAACTTTTTGAAAGTAACTAAAAAGTTGTCAATGATGTCATCGGTTGGGAACCAATTCTCGAAAACAGTTTCACAAACTGAATCGATAGTTGTCTGCTCAAGTGGTTCGCCGAAATTGTCAGTTTTCTTTTCATCTTCAATCAGCGTCATCTCCATTAAGAAGATCACAATGGACAATAAATGTTGCGATACCATTGACTCATTGATGGCCTTAACAAGAATGGAAAAGTAGAATGAATGTAGAATCTTACTTCGCAAAATGGTCTGTGGAGAAATGTAACTGGGGTGCACGGGTGGAGGTACTCTGAACGGAGGCCAAGGCAAACTGGATGAGTTGTACTTTCCAGTGCTTCGCGTGCTAAAAAATTTAACAAAAAGTGTTACAAAAAAATATAAAAAACTACAATAAAAAATACCTGGCTGCAAATCGCTCAATAGTTCGTTGATAGTCTCGGCGATAGGCCGTTCTGTATAGGAACCACATAGGATCATAACTTTGATGCCAAGTTTCATTAGTTAACGAATACATTCCACTAGAATCGACCCTTGGGGAGGTGTACTCGGCAATCGAATTCAGCGTTTCGGTAAGTGAATGAGTTTGAGTATAGCCACATTTGTAGGGCATACTTTCGTGAATCTGCGAATGAGTCTTGTCAGAAATAGCCAAAAGTGAAATCATCTCTTTGCGGGTGATTTCAGAAATTGGCAAACCGAGGTTAATTTGCTGAGTGACCAAGATTGCCAAAAAAGTGAAAGCATTTTCGAGAAAAGCCACCAACTTTTCCTGATCCATGGGCGTGCTTGCAATCGGGTAGATGTACATGTACTGCTTTAGGCCGTAACTCGAAGCAAACATATCGATGAACTCATCTGGCCGAATTCGAGTAGCTGCTTGCTGAATAAGAAAGAGATCCGCATCAATGGTGGAATTGCAAAAGTGAGGCTGCATGTAGTTGATAGCCTGCGTCTTGATCTGCAGTCCATTGGAAACCCATAAACCAGCCATGATGTGCTGAAAAGCAATGAGCGTTTGCAATGGATGGGCAATCATATTTTTCAGCTGAAGTGTATCCTGAGGCAGCATCTCCTCAATGTTCACAGACTGATGTGTGACGGCGTGATGCATAAACACTGCCACATGCCGATGAAGAGGTAGGTGAAAAGAGCAATGCTCATTGTCGATTTCAGTTGAGTTCAGCTTGATGAGGCTAAGCCACTTTTGAAGCCACTTTAATGATTGCCTAGTGATGTTAACTGTAAGTTCGCTCGTTGACTGCAACACAAGTTGTATAATTATTTTTGTTGTTAAAAAATCCGTTAAATAGTTCAACTAACCTTGTCTTTAAGATGAGAAATAAGAGTCCACATTTGTGCAGAGCAAATCTCTAACTCTGAAAGGTAAGATGCTTTGTAGTACTGATTGTCATCTTCGGCTTCGCTTAATTTTCGATTTAGGTTCATTGCTTGAAACGAGCTAATAAACTATGATAGCAAATAAAAGTTGCAACATGTTAAAATTATTTAAAAACAAAATGCACCACAATACGAACCTCGAGGTAAAGGTCAATTAATGAGTTGTCTCTGAGAAAGGACAAGGCAATACGTTCGTGAGTAAAAAGATTGTTAAGATCGCTAATAATTGGCCAAAAACGATGCAGCCGGAGAATGCTATGATCACAAGAGACGACGAGAGGAACAGAGCGTTTAGCTGATGCAGCACTAGGGGTTGCTGAATCATCTGTCAATGGCGTGACTTTCTCATCAACATTTGGATCACTTTTAGAAACAAGAACTGGCACTGTTTGAGCACCATCAAGATGGTACTCAATTCGCAGTCGTTGTGCAATACGCTGCCCTAATGATTGTTGCTTCTGTCGAGCAAGTTGAAGTAGGTCATCGCGAGAATCTGACTGTGGTTCTTGCGAATCCAAATCGTCCATCGGATTAAGTTGCTTGTTGGGAATTAAAATTCCCAAAAAATCTTTTCGATTGCCTTCAATTGCAAATTTGAGAGATATGATGATAATGTAAAGAAGTTTGAGACGATCACAGAGGATGAAAGCTAGATTTTCATTGCTGAATAGTTGAACGCTCACGTGTACAACTGCATTGGCAAGTTTGTTGTAGTAAATGTCGCGATCTGAATTGCGAATGAATCGTTCGGTTGGATGAAGGATGAGCATTGCAATTCTAAAGTAGTGCTTCACAAAAGATTCTGCAAATTGAAGCTAAAAAGAAATAATGTTACATTTTGCATTTGAGATGCTAAAGATCACAAACCTTATACTCTTCGTTAGGTAGCATTTTAAGAAGAAACGTGATCAGATTTGAAGGAAACTCATTGAGAATTGTCCAAAAGATTATTTCATCTAGAAATGTTTTGTGCTCCAACTCGGGCTTAAATGATTCAAGGTCTTGAATATACTCTTGGCAACAAATTTGACTGGCATCGAGATTTGGAAAAATACTTGACAGTTGAATTTCCTGAACAGCTCGCCGATAATTATCTGCAAGCGAACGAATACGGTGCTGGTAGTCGAGATCATCTTCCTTGTTTACAGCTGCAAAACATTTTTAAATTAGAAATGAGCATTTAAGTTTGCCAACATACTATTGAGAGAATCTTTGTAGAGAATCGGGTCTGTCAGTGCTCTACAAATTATATCTTGCATCATCGTTCCGAGGTCATTGAGATAAATAAAAACATCTGAAAGAAGCGCGTTTGCTTTCTTGTTTTCTGAAGAAAAAAAAGTTGAAAATACAAATTGACAAAAACAAAGTTTGAAATACGTACGAGAAAAATTATTTTCCCGTAGATAAAGTACTAAATAGAAAAGCAACTTTGGAACCATTTCGTTGGCAATACACAGTAAGCTGTTCGGTGGAAGCTGTTTGTTGTGATCAGAACATTTTGATTGGTGATTCTGACAGAATCCCTCCGGCTTCATGACGAATGAATCTCCGCAGTCACAAGCTCCTCCAGCTGCCGATAAAGTGGTAAAATGATTAGTAAAACGGGTAAACAGGACTGTCATTTAAGTTACTTACCTTGAGACCGGAACATGTTAAAGTCGTGGCCGACATGGTTTCCTAAATGGCAAATATTAGTAATAATATAACTATAAACTTTTTTCGACAACATACCACTAAGAAAGCAGTCGGTGCAGAGGGACATACAGAGTGAAATCGCACAAGTGCGACATCTGAAAGCGACGCTGTACGGATAACATCGTGTTAATTAGACCGAGCCAAATTATATTCGATCCAGCATATTTTCTGTTACTTTGTTGCCAAAAGATAGTCATTGCCCTATGGATCAGCTGAGATATCAACAACATTGTTTGCTATGGGCAAAAAGTGCAGGCCGCTACTCTATGTAATTTTTCATAAAAGATTATCCAGCAAAAGTCAAACATCTCTGCTGATCTTTTCGACCAATGATATCCTTTGGCAGGGAAGTAACAGAAAACATGCTGAATCAAATAAAAGTGGTCAATTACAAATTTGTTGTCCAGACAAGTCCACATTTCGACGAGGTATCAAAATTTTTCACTGTAAAACAGAAAACAAAAGTGTAAGATTACAAAAATAAAAACCATAACTTATGCGTACCTTCTCTTGCAAAAGTATTTGGCAGTCTACGCCCTCCAACCATATACTTGATCCATTCTGTCAGCTCCTCGGCAGAAAAGTGGTGCCGATAGTCAAACAAATGGTCAATCACATGGTGGACTCGTCGGTGGTCGTGGTTCTGAAGATGTTTTTCGCCCAGATTGATAGGGCCATCGAGTGTTTTTTCCGTTGACGGTTCATAGCAACCCGATGTGATGTATTGGCAAACATAGTATTTGCCCCGATTCAGCAAAGAATCGATGTCTCTTTTGGACATATCACCGCTTGAAGTGAAGAATGTACGTGAAAATGGGTGAAGACAAGTCTTGACTCACTATGACGTCATAATTATCACAACCTACAATTTCTGTTTGTCTTGCAACGTTATCATAAAATTTTGAACACTAAAATTCTTGCGTAACCAACTAAATATACAGAAAAGAAAAGTTGTTTAAGAATGATGAATTGATGATAGATGATAGTTTTGTTATCAAATTGGCTGTTGTTCTAAATGACCCACTTTTACAATCAAACAGCATGCTTTTTGACCTGGAGAGAACTACATTCAGTAGATCGTGATGGTGAAAGTGATGCAGCAGATGGCGAACTTGGAAGAAGTAGGACCCAAGGGTCCTGAAGGCAAATGGCGTGTCCTGAGGCCAAGAAGTATAACGTCGTTGTGGTGTTGTTGGTGTTTGGTAGTTGAAGAGCTGCCTGGATCGATGGCTCTGCTCCCTCGATATGATGAGGCCTTCACACTACAGCTGTTTACAGTTTACACTCCTCGCTGATTCGCCTGCTCGCTTTCAGCTCTAGAGGGCGCTACACCACTTTCACTCAATTTTTGAAAAATGATTTTCGAAACTCGTTTCGCTTAACTGAGAGAGAAACCGACACAGAGTCTCCGTTATGGGTCACTGGTAAAGAAAGCTGACTGACTGGCTGATTGGCTTCCGAGTACGTCTCAGAGGAGACCACTTGGCGGCCACTTCATCTCTAAGTCGCCATTGACACTGACGGCACTGCATGCAGTACATAAATGGCAATCGATCACCAAAAGCTAGACACAAGTGTCACTCTTTGAAGGTCCACTAATTATAATTGAAGTGAATTGTAGTGCTCACTACCAACTGAAACTAGCATCTTAAAATGCATAACTTATTTATTAACGAGCAGAACCAGAAATAAACCTCTGTTTATGAAGTTTTTCTTTAAATTGATTTGTATGTGCGTTTTGTTTAATTGCTTTGAACAGCTTTTCTTTTCTTTTCGCCCATCCGCCATTAAGTGTGACAATGACAAGTAAACGAATTTATTTATTTTTTATAGTATAGGTTATAAGTCAATACAATGTAGTGAAAGATTCAAAGCAAAATAGTAATAATTGGTTGTGTGTCTAGAGGTGCTGAAGAACAGATAAACATTAAACAGCAAAAAAGAAAAAGATTGGCATTGAGTGGCAAAAAGAGGGTGCACTAGGCAGCGGGAGAGAGTGAGGGGCCGGGTTTAACTATGGGCATCAGAAGTTGATTTTGGGTTCGATGAGAGGAGGGAGGGGAGGGGCAAAGGGAAGGTAAGGAAACAAAGTCAGTAATGAAGAGGAAGAGGAAATATATGGAGGCTAATGTACAGATTGGACAACTGAGTGACATACCAACTAACACCGGGAAAAGAAGTGCTGTCAGTCTGTGCGATAGTCTGTTTGTGTGTGTGTGTGTGTGTGTGTGTAGTAAGCCAAAAGAATTGTAATAAAATAAATATGTATAGTATGTGACAGAGAAGGAGAGGCAAAAAGTATGTATTGAGCTCGAGACACAAAGGCAACTGGAACTGGTGGCGGTAGAGGATGATTGGTTGTAGCTGGAGCAAGACCAGTTGCACAGTGACTGGCTATCAAACTCGAATGGGAGAATCAGGCACACTCCACCGACCTCGGACAGACCTGCCTGCTGACTAACTCCACTCAGAACAGTGTTCGAACTGCTGAGAGAAGAAAAAGAAGAGGAGTTTATGTGTACTTCTTGAAGATGAAAGCAGCGGCAATCAGGTAGATGACAATCCATCCCCAGGTGGCAATGAAGCCAAGCACCACCTCAAAGTACTCGACGCCCCAGCCGCGAGAGAGAATGAAGCGCATCGACTCGACGGGCAGAGTCTGCGGGAGGAAGGCGGCCAGTGAGGCCATCCAGTCGGGCATTGACTGAATCGGCCAGAAGATGCCACCCAGCATGATCGTGGGGAAGAAGGAGCCCATGCCCAACATGGCCGCAGACACCTCGTCGGCGCACAGCGAGGAGATAAACAGACCGAACATCACACCGGCCACACCTGATGAGGGAAAACAAGGAAGTTAGTGGATGGTAAAGTGATAAAGTGTTCAGCTGAAAAGAGGGAAACAGGTAGCTTACCCTGGAAGAAGGTGAGTGAGAAAACCCAAATCATGGGACCTCGTGATGGGACTTCGAATATGTAGAAGGTCGTTATCAACATAAGAATTTCCTGAATGGTGAGCACCAGTGTTTGCGTCATAATGTGCGACACGAGGAACTCCAGCGAGTTAACACCGGCCACCAGCGATCGCTCGAGGAGGCCATCCTTCCGCTCGAGTACCAGGGAGAGAGCGGTGAGGGCAGTGGTGGCGTAGTACGCAATCAGAATGATCACTCCGGGGGCCATAAACTCGGTCATGGAGGGGTTCACAGTGCCGTAGATGACCTTTTCGATGGTGATAGGAAGTGTGACCGTCGCTGGATTGTACCCCAATATAGACAGGTAGTCTTGCGCAAAGGACTGGAAGGCTAGAAAGAAGGTTCGTAGCAGTACAAAGCCAATGACTTGATTAGACATGTCCAGGTACAGTTTGATGTTTGACGATTCTATCGTGTCATTATCAGCTTTTCCGGCCTGTAAAAGATGATAAAAAATAATCATTATGATGATTGCTCAGACAGTACACTTTTCAATGACCCCTAATCTCCAATTAATTGCCATATCACTGGTAATTGAGCAATCAACACGTGTCTAGCCGCCAGGCTAATTGTCCTAATTGGGTCCCCACTCGTTCAATTGGTGCACATTGCGTAGTTCGTTTAATCGTTAGCCTGTCGCGAGATTGTCTCCTTCTCCTTTCTTCGACGACCTTCATCCTCCCATCGATTGGCCACAGAGCGCGTCGTTTCACTGTTTCGTGTCACTGTGCACAGCAAACTGTACATTTTACACTGTTCGTTATCGACTGCAGCATTACCCGGCAATTGCTCGCATTGTGGTAATCGGTGCCAAGCAAATGGTGGCAGTGGTGACAACAAACAAGTCTGACTCGCACTAGTGTTTAATTGTTTGCAGAGTGTTACTAGTGAAACTATCTCTCTCGTTTGGCCTCAAGGAAATCTTCCAACCACTACATTGTCAGCCACAGCTATCCTCTCCGATCTGTCTAATTGGAAAACTCTAAGCACGCGATGCTAACATGTAAAGGAATGTGAATGTGTGCATGTCTGAGTTTGTGTCTCCGTTCGGCAAGGACAGTTAGCACTTACCATGACTCGACGTTTGTTCAATGAAGCTGAGTAGTTGTGTGAGAAGTGTAAGGCTGCCCAGGCTTTCCCCTCCACTACCGCCTGTCGAGCTTCTTCCAGGGAATCATAAGGCACTTGTACGACTATTTCAGAATTGACAAAAGACAGGTACTCCGCACTGAGGCCAGGCGGATCTTCGGCATTGTACACCGCCACGGGAATGTTCTTTGGGTCTTGGCCAATGCAGATACAAAAGAGGGCAATTTGAATGGAGGGCAGGAAGAAGTAGAACATTAGAATAGGGACGTTCCGCTTCAGTCGAATAGTGTTCTTTATGAAAAGGGCCATCACTCGACTAAAGTCAAACATGCGACGACGACGTCGAGGAACATTAAAGTCCGCCGGCTCACCGGCCATCTCCACCATTGAGCGCTCAGAAAAGGACATTCGCGGACTCTGGTTCGAGGGCGTAGCACGTGCAGAAACGTCCTTAAAAGTGGTAGCTATGGGCATCAGCATGTTGCCACCTACAGAAGCATTGGCTACACGAGATTCTATTGTGAATAATGTAAGGTAAAAAACTCGTTCTCGTTACACGGCGCTCTCTGCTCACTTACCCTTTCCATTGGTGTTGTTGTTGTTGTCTCGCTTCTTCACCACACTGCCATTTTTGCCCTCTGGCTTCTTCTCCCCTGAATCGGAGCCATTCTCCTTGTCTGAGTCATCTGATTTGTCGCCATCCAGTGACTGTTTCTCCCCATCAGGATTGGTTACCGTCACATCCACTGCTGGAACGCTGTCCTTCTTCATTTCAATAGCCGGCAAATTATTGTTGGTTTCATAACGGTGAGCATCAGTTTTGACGGCTTCGGGAACCTGAGCAGAGTCGAGCTGGCACAGCTTGAGGAATACGGCCTCCAAGGTGGGCAGGCCATGGTGGGCGAGCAGCTCTTCAGGGTTGGACTGCACTAAAAGGCGACCGAATCGCATTAAGCCAACGGTTTCTGCAGTTCTCGCCTCCTCAATGTAGTGCGTGGTAATGATCACTGTGAGACCATCCTCACGGCAAAGTGCATCTAAATGCTCCCAAATGGCCTTACGAAGCACCGGATCTACGCCGACCTGATCACAAATGAACAATTACAACTGGAAAATAATCTTTCAAAAAAATACTTACAGTAGGCTCATCGAGGATTAGCAGAGGAGGGTGATGAACAAGGGCAGATGCAAGCGACACACGACGCTGCTGACCACCTGAAATTTTCAGTTAAAAGGAGTTTAGAAGAGAAGCGAAACTACTCAACTTCAACTCACCGGAAAGTTGTGAGACGAGACGGTTCTTCTCGGGAAGATGCAAAAGGGTAATCAAAAATTTGGTGCGCGCTTTGATGTCTTTGGCTGACATGCGGTACAGCTGGCCAAAGTACCGCAACGTTTCCTTGATGGTGAAATCGGGGAAAAGTGCCAACTCCTGTGGCATGTACCCAACGCCAGGGCCAGGAACGGGAGAATGCGGCGAGCCGGGCTCTAATCCAAAGACGCGAACGACGCCTGATTGAGGCTGCAGTCGGCCGAGGACACATCGCAGCAGAGTGGTCTTGCCTGAAAGCGAAAAATGCACATTTAATTGAATAGTGTAAAGCGTTGCCAAACATGTTGTGGGAGTGACATTTCTGCTAAAGTAAACAAACTAAGTATTTGGCAGAATCAAGGTTAGTAGTGGAAAATTCGCAAATCAACAGGTAATCGACAAAGGTACAAATTATCGCTCATTTAATTTGCAAAACGTATAATTAAAAGTGGCTAACTATAAATTGCTAACACGCACAGATGGCTCTAGCGCCATGCAGCACCCCTTTTCTAAGAGAACCCTAAAAGCCAAAAAGCGGGCCCATTTTAGAGCCGGTGCGGGGCGCCGCAATGAGGTCACTGCATTGTCAGTTGGCGACCGTGATCTCTGCGCTCCATCGATGGCCGCCTTCCTGTGCGCCAGCCTCGTCAAATGATAATTGCAAGCTAATTGCTACCTTATGGTGCGGGCGCCGGCAACGCTGGCGCAGAGAACAACGTGGTAGTGCACTTTCACTCTGTCGCTCTCTCCGCCGTGTCGCTGCGCTGCACAAGCTGCCAACCTCGACGACAGTGGCAGTGCACCGTTACTTTGGATCCCTCATCCATCGCTGGCACTAACTATCGGCGCACTGCTAGGCTGTCTGGCAAGCAGCGCTTTTGTTGATTTATGCAATCACCGCGGCATGCAGTACATTTGCAAAAACGAAGGAAAGCACTCACCACATCCACTGGAGCCGAGGAGAGCGTATATCTTTCCCTGTGGTACGGAAACGTTGATCTTTTTCAGCGTAAGTAGACTCTTCTTGCCGAAGCCATAGGTGAACGTCACATCGCGCACATCAACGGCAATCTTGGCCTTACTGCTGGGCGTCTGCATGCCCGGCGTGATCGAGGCAATGGACCGCTCGTCGTCCATCACCAGACCCTGGTTCACGTAGACGCCATTCTTTTCCGTCTTCTCCACCAGCTTTGCCAGCATCAGCGCCGGGTCACGGCGGACGCTCTCTTCTCTCTCATTCAGTGAGGTTATTCGGCGAAAGCGGTTCAGCGAGGCATGGCGGTTGTCGTTGATGGCCACCACGTCCGCCTCATCCGACGTGTACGCCTGATTTGTGAACGGGTTTTTCAGCATTTTCACTGATTAGGTTTTTGTGTTGGCAAAAAAAATAAAAAAAAATGCTTCAGATGTGCAACATGCGTGTAGATAAAAAAACTGGCAAAAAGTTAGAGTTGAGTTGAAGCAGTGTCAGAAGTTTCAAGAGATGTGCACAATGACCAAAGCAACGGCAATGAGTTTAAAGTAAAACTTGCAAATTTCATCAGTCACAAAAACCTGTGAAAAAGAGAAAAGACAGTTAGCAAAACAAATTAAAAACGTTTTTAACTAAGTAAATGAAAGATGCAATCTTAAGTTAAAGCTAATTAACATAGGTACATTTGTAGTTTCCTCAATATGGTGTATTGATAGCTGAGAAAATGGTCTAAAATGAAGCAGGCAATGGCGATGGGATAGCTAACAAAAATATTGCAATAATTAGTCGGAACGTTTGCTTACGTTTATCGGAAATAACGGATTGATAAAACAAGCGAAACTGTGCTTTTACTAGAAAAGTACTTATTTAAAAAAAAGCGCTTCTTTCTCATTAGCAACAACAGTTTCACACTTGTTGAATTGCTTGAAAGAAAAAAAATGCCAATGTGAAACTGGTGGATGTGCTGTGAGCACCAGTGCCAGTGATATAGGCGCCTGTGTTTGGTGAACAGCCAACCAGCGTCGTTCTGCAGAAGTGGTAGTGGCGGTTTTCTGATGTCATCTGACTCTCTATAAGACCATTGTACAGTCTGGTAGTGCCTTCTCCTTACGCATTTCACAGCGGATGACGTAAGCAGAAGACACTCGGCGACAGACAAACATACTGGCCCTGTCGATTTTTGGCCAACTTCTCACAAGCATTCAGCACTTTCTCATTCTGTTGTTCATTAACTGCCATCCACAGTTACTTTCCCGTTAGATAGTGAAAGTAGAAGTTCTAATGGTCGATCGTTAGTAAAGTGAGAGCAAAATAGCGATTTTTAAAAATAGAATGTGAAGCAATCAAATTAGCTCAAGGTCTGGCTGGTGCTCGCGTTTAAACATATATTTTTTGTTCTTTCCACTTTTTGACTTTGCCGTATCTTCTGATCAAAGTGTTACTTGCACACGCTCAGAAAATCACGTTCAGGAAGAATACTAAAAGTGACTCTCAAAAATGTAGATGTAAAATGCATATGGTGTGTTAAAAGGCAATGAAAGAGGTATTAGAGCGATCGAATGGAGCAATATGGTTTGAAGATATTTTATATGCACTCTAAAACTAACAAAAAAAGATAAAAAAGTGAAACAGCAGGAGAAAATACTACAAACTGATGATGAAGCGATCACCAAAGAGAGGGAAACTCAGGATTGCATTGAAGAAGGATACATTGTTGAGGAGCGTGAAATTGTCAAAAGCACTGTACAATCTGCAACCAAGTCAAACTTTAAATTGCAGCCATCATCAACGCTGCGCTTGCAGCACTGAATGTTTGTTTAAATGCATTTCAAGAATCGCCTCAAGGGTTAGGGAGTAAATTTTTTATTTGTATATGAAGACATGATAAAACTAATGATAAAACAAAGAGCGCTGCTACCACTACAACTGTCGTCTCTAAATAGAACAACTGAGTGCTGATGAATGAAAACAAAAGTGAGATGGCAATGCTACACCGCACCGTATATGGACAGTGAGCAACAAATTGATAACAAGTCGATAATATTTGTTAGCAGTCTTAACTTGGCTGAGCGATCAACGCAGGGGTAGCAAACACTTTTACGGCTACCAAAAGACATAAACTTGATGAGTAGTCGTGTGACTCGATTGTTTACGCCTCAGTGGTGTAGACACGAATTATGGCAGGAATACTAAACAACTAATTACCTCCGCCTGGTGAAAAGCGATAGGGGAAAGTTGCCATTGAGGGGGTACCAAGTGACAGTGAACAATGCATGTGTGCTACAAGCAGTGATTACTAAAGTGAATGCAGGTCAGACCTTGTGAAGTACACTTGCTCTCCCGAGTTTTAAAAGCTTTTACTTTTGCCTTTGGCATTAAACACATTCGATTGACAAACCGGTGACTAAATACTCGATTTTTGACCGATAAGATCTTAAATGAAGATTATGAAAATGATAAGCGTCAGAGAAATCTACCCGAGAGTCAAATGAGAGCCCAGTGTGAGTCGTCGATTGAATGCGAATTGGTGGCAATTAATCTGTTTGGCTGTGTATGTGTGTTTGTGTCCTCAAATCGGCAGTAAGTCTAGCAAAACATGTCCCCTCTCGGCAGTTGACAACATCATTTTGCATCACCTGAGATCACATGAACATGGAGTGTAATAATTGGCCATTGTAGCCAGAGAGAAAGAGCAGAGAGTCATCATTTGCTGTCCCTCTGTGTTTGCCTGTTCACAGATTCACTCAAGACTTTAAAGTGACCTTCAGAGGGAAGTGCACTGAGACAGAGATTGCAGGACAATCCTCAAGAAAGCGAACTACGATCGTCGATGATACTGCGGTTGTACTTGAGTATATTTATTCTATTTGCAGTCCTTCCATTGTCGGCACCGGACAGCTGTGCTCTCTACACACACCAACTAGTTGTAGTAGAAGTAGTACTGGGGAGACAGCACCCAGGACAGCAGGCAGCTTGTAATGAGATGAAATATGGCCACCGCACAGCGTGTTCATTCAGTACAGTCACTGGTGCTTGCCTACGATGACGATAGTTATACTCTTATGTCGTCACAATGGCCATCACTTCATTAGCTTCATCCGATGACTGCATACCTTTAGACACATCACAAAGTGACCATAATTAAATTAAGATGCGTCAACAAGGCCGACGTGAACAGCCAGAATTTTTTAACGTATTTTTGTAATGAGAAAGAGAGAGAGAGTGAAAAAGTGAGAGAGTGAAAAAAACGAGAGAAAGTTGCACGTTGTGCTAATCAGTGAGGAGGATGGGAAAACTGCACCGAGATGTGTGATAGGCAATAGATAGATCGATGATGATCTATGCAAAGTTGGCAGTTGGCTCAAAAGTTTAGTCAAAGAGAGTGCAAAAACATTTGCGAGACAATGTATGAGCAAGCAGCAGGAGCAACGGTAGAAAATGAACGCCAAAAAGAGCCTCTAGCTTTGCTCAATCAAAGAGACGACATTGAACAGCGGGCCAATTATAAAATTATAATCAACATTGCCTGAGGTGGCTAATATTGCCTGTCGTTTTCATTTGGCGCCTTGACTTCTATAGCAGCAGCTCACCCAATTGAATTGAAGAGGAGAGCTGACCAAAATGTGCTCCCTGTGAAGAGAGTTTAAACTGCAAAAATTATCAAAACACACGCTTACACTTAAAAAAATCAGAGGTTTTACGGTCTCGTAGGATGAATGAAACGTGATCGAACAAAACGAACGGAGAACAACGGCAGTAGTGAAAAGTCTGCTCACCAACTGGGATCAGCACTGTATCGTTCTTTAGTCAGGTAATTAACAGTGGTCAATTAAAATGCAAACCTAACCTGCCACTTACTGCTAACACTGTCATTTTACGCAATGCCGTATCAATTGGCTGAACAAGCAAGCGAAGGTCCTCGATGACGCGCACTTTCGAATGTGCATAGTTGACCAGTGTAGATCAAAACGCTGCATAAATCGAAATTCTCATCTAACAGTCTGGCTACAACAGTAGATTTTTTGGCCGTTCAGTTAAGTTGCACAAAGGAAGCAAAAAAACGGCATGAGAGATCTCTCATGCAAATGCAATGCAAAAAAATAAATTGGTGAGAAACTCAAGTGACGCTCAGCTAGTAAGATTGTGATTGTGATGTTAATGCTAATAATGTCAGGAGTAGAACAACGACGACAATTAGACAAATTGACAGCCATTGACTGGGGAGAACAAAACAGGTGCCAACAAGGAAAGTCCACAGTGAGTCAAGCGCTCAGTGCCCCAGCATCGTTAGTTGTCGATTATTTACCAACACCACAAGCAGTAGGTGCCATTAATGGTGTCAGATGAGAGTGCTCACATAATCTGATATTGCCAATTGTCATTGTCAAAGATATGGCAAAAACAAAAACAAGACAGGTATGCGCTACATACAAGTGTCACTGAAAGCAGTGTTGGTGAGCACTAAAGTCATCTACTCAAGTTGAACTTTCCTCAAGTGGAAAGTGGAGACAAGTTGAAGTAGAAAACAAGTGTGACACAGGAGTAGGGGGAAACATGTTTGATAAACGCTGATCCTGCTAGAGAAAGTTAAACACAAATCTGTTTGCTTGTTTACTTGCAGACAAAGATCTTATAAATTGATAATTACACCTGGCGTTAAGTTATTGCAATTTAAACATAACAAATGCTTAAAATGTGGCTGAAAAGTTAAACGTATACTCATAAAAGAAAAGTATTAATAAACAAGAATTGAATAACGTTTGAAAATTGCAATTTGGTTGTAAAGATACACAGTTCATCTACTTAAATTTAAAGTAAAAAATAATGATCCACTATTTTTTGTTTGTTAATAAGTTAAATTGGCTAAAGACATTCGTTACAAAAAAAGTGCTCTAGAAAACAATCTAAATCTTAATTTTCATTTTGAAAAAATTAAAAACTAAAACATAAAATGAGTAGTAGTAAAAGATGATAAACGAATAAAATTTTAATGCTAAAGTGTGACTTAATATAAATTAGTTTATCCAACCGAGACTAAAAAAATGTAGCGTTTTCTTTTTCTTAAATTAAATTTTGCAGTGTTTGTTTGTACCTGAGTACAAAAACGTAATTGCTGTTTGTACAGACTGTCAAACAGTTAAAAGATTGATTAACTGTGCACAAATGTTCTTCATTTTAAGGGAAAATTTCAAACTATTTAGTCAGGGTCACTGATACAAACAACAGTTAAATGACCTTGTCAATAATTTCAATTACTTAGTCAAACAAATGCACATACACAAGTAGCAAAAACTACATTGATGATCAAATCGGTAAACAGAATCTATATTAAAGTAGGCAAAAACAGAGTTATAAACATTACTTACGCAGACAGATAATCTGTTATTGTCATATATACAATTTATAGCCGTATGAATAAACTAATAGTCAACGAAAAATGTAAATAAAAAACAACTGCTATCAGTTTTGGTAGAAGAAACGTTCACAATTTGGCACTGTTAAAGTTTAAAAGTAGACAATAAAATAAATTAAGTATTTAAAGTGACAATGTAGTCGATAATATGTTGAGTAGAGATGAAAACCAATTACATTTGTGAGAAAGAAAAAAATGAAATTGAACAGTGACGTGACTTATAAGTGCTCACTTGCAAATATGAAAATGAATATTTCTCTAATAAAGGAAACAACTTTTGTCAATTCTCTTTATATAATCTACAAAAACAGGAATTTTAAATATTTGAATGTTTTCCATTGACCAGCTAGTATATGTACGCAAATGTTCCCTTTGAGGAGGGGATAAAAAACGAATACAACTAGCAACCGGTATAATTTGTTAGTATGAGTGGTGGCAAGCCTGCCGCTTCAGCTCTGGCCTTTGCCGTGAACGCCATGTTAACTTTCCATCACATGATCAACATTTTCTGAGAGGTAAACTTGATTGTCTCTAGGAAAGGGAAAGGTACCGAAAACTGTCTGCCTATTGCTATAGTCCACGCCTAAACGTCTCAGTCAGACTGTCGATGCTCATCATGTCATCAACACCGGCAAAAAGCGTGTGCAGTAAAAAAAAGAGTAGCAGCAGTTGCCGCATCAAAAGAAGAAGACATTAAGCAGACAGTGCCAACGTCACAAGAGCGGCTAATGAAACACAATTGCTAATTGTGCCAGCAATATTCTAATGTGCTCACTGCAATAGTTGGTTGATTGAAAAAAGTGTTAATGAGAAAGCCAAAAAGCAAAAGGTGACAACAATCTAAGCATATCAGACAGTAGGACAGTTCTATTGAGAAGCTGGCACGCGCTGTTCTTAGAGCGATGCACCTTGAAAACTTGCAAGTATTCCATTTTCTTCGCTGCATGTGTGCTAGTGATGGCCAACAACACTGCACGAAGAACGAAGGCAAACTATTTTTAGTGCACACAAAGCATCGAGTGTGTATGTGTGTCTGTGATAATGATCAAGTTAAATATCGATTGAGAGTGCTACTGCTGTAGAACAGTACCGGTGTTGATTAGACAGTTCACAATTGATTGTCACTGGTGGCCGTCAGTGAAGTGCTAGAAGTGCTAATTGAGGAAAAAAGTGCTAGCTCTGCGGCATACCGCTGTCTCAAGCAGAACTATAGCTGTTCAAGAGTGCCACTGTGCTAGCTTGTTTTTCACTGGAAGTGGTCAAGTTCAATGCAGGGAAATAGTGAAAGTGATTGTGAACAAATAAATTACCAAACAGGCGGCTTACCTCAAGATGAAAAGTCTTTCAATAATATGCTTTGTGATTTTTCACACACACACAGAAGCTTTTACGCATCAAAAAATGTTTGTAACGCAGTATAAATTACAAAAATACGAAATTGATAAAAAAACTTACAAACTCGCAAACAGCTTGCACGGTGCTGATTCTAAGCGATAAAGAATTACTCTTAAATGTTTAAAAGCACAGTCAGGTGGTCTAAGGAAAAACGATTATTTGCATGACGTCTGACTGTCTAGCTAAAGGCAATGCCGAAACAAGTACAGATTGACGTGTCGGTGAAAAGTGTGAATTCTCAAGTAATCGGAAACAATTGACTAACAACAGCGGCAGAATGAGTTTCAGTGTCTCTCTTTAAGCCGCCGCTTGATTTTGGTAACCATCGATGACTTTGTACTTCAACAGCACTCGCACCAGCACTATTGGTAATTGGTAATTTGCATAGTAAGCAGACACGTTCAGACTTTTCAGACTGGACATTTCAAGTGCTCCGAGACGAGCACCTCAAAAGCTGCTTTTTTCAAGCTGACCAACAAAGATAGTCAAAGGATCGCCTGAACTGCTGATGCCAGCACAGACATATCGACACACTGAACAGCTTTGCCTGAGTGCTGCGGCAGATTGATCGATGACAAGTTGCGCTTAACTGGACAGTTACAACGCAAGCATTAGCAGCCATAAAGACATCAAAACAAAGACAAACTCGTGAGTTGGGCATCAATTAATATGTGGAAATGTGGTGTGATACGGACACTAATTGGATGTACTGCCACTTCAAATGGCCGTCACCGTCGTGGCGGCAGAGTGATTCCTTGCAAAATGTAAAGTAGAAGCAGTAGCGAATGAGTTGCAAAGAAAAATCTTTAGATCGATCATTACGAAACTGTTTTTCCAACTCACAAACTCCTCATTTTGGAACACACACAGTTCCTCCGCTGTGGTGTAAGTTGCGTAAACTTGTGCAACAAGAGTTGTCCCACTGTCAATGCCAAATGTCGATCCACATAATGTGAATGTTGTCACAATAAGTGATAAAAGTTGACAGTAGGTAAGTGGCCAAATACAATGGCGCACATTAAAAGAAGAGGACGGCTAATTTCAATAATAATAATGATATAATAACAAATTAAAATTCATCAAAAAATAAAAAATGGAATAGAGCGCAGACAAACAAAGCTAAACATCAGCATAAGAGCGTTACTTGTTAAAGTAATAGGCCTTTGTGTACTTTATAATAGCATTAAAAAGTAATAGGCACTTGTAGTGTGTCCCGAACTCTGAGATTGGCATCTAGATCTGCAAGACACTGCACTGTTCAGCTTGATCAGCGACTATAATCAGCTCAAATCGGCGGCAGCGTCGCCTGCGAGCGCTGATGATGAATCAGTGTTGAAGACAGTGAAAACAGTTTGCATTACTACCTGCACTTAGACACTCTTAGTACAAGGTGGACGAGGCGTGTGTGCTGGCAGTAGTGTCACTGACGAAGGGACGGAACTGTGCCAGTGAAAGCAGTCATTCAAATGGAGCTGAAAAGGGGAAAGGGAGAACGCCATGCACAGCAGACAAGTGCTCCTTTCGTAACGAACATCCACTGCAGTATGGTCGACTGCTGTACAGGACGAAGTGCGGCGAGCAGAGACTTTTGGCACAGCAGCAGTCTTCGATGCCTAGTCTCTCCATCAGCCAGCTAGACTAATGAATTCACTAATTAGCCTCTCTGCCGCAAGGTGCTGCTGCATACTTTCTCCTGACTTGGCTTGGCTTGGCTTTGCGGTGCTGTAGTCTTATCAAAAGCAGACTGCAGAAAAGGTTACGTCTCAAGACGATGCATGACCGATTAGGCAATGCTAAGCTGTGTACAGCTGTTTTCTGCCAACGCCGCTGCAGCCGTTGTTGCTGCCTAGGCAAATCTTGTTGAAATCAAATGAAATGAACAGTGGAACTGCAGAAAAGTGAGAAGAGAACATCGGTGAGTGAAAGTGCTCCTGTGAATGCTAAGATCAAGTGCTTAAACGTTTGGCAAAACTTGGCCAGCGGAGAATTGTCTGGTGTGGTAAGAAAAGGAAGATGTCTCCAACTGTGTACGCGTTCCCTCTCTTCGAGTGGTGGCGACAAGGGAACATCAAAAAGGTGAGACAGCAACAGCATCAACAGCATGTCATTGGAACAGGCATTTAGGCAGTTTGGCAGTTGGCGACATCGCAAATGTCAATGCTGCCCTGTTGAGGTTGCCAACTGTGATAGAAGCACACAAGCAAATTGGCGAGACAACAGTCTGTGACAATTTAAATTGGGACAGTCAAACGGTGAGATTCGACCTCAGCAGTAAGTGACACCATGGCGAAAAATGTCACCAAGAAATTGATTTCATCGATCAGAAATGTGAAAGAAAGTGACTCTAATGGCGATGCCAAAGGTAGTGTTTGCTTGTTCAGATAGCTGCGGCAAAAAGTGTTAGAGAAAAATGTCAAGACTGACAAATTGCAGTCACCGACCACCGAAAGGGTAGCATGAGTGATGAACTTGTCATTGATAAAAATATGATATAAATATGTGCATCTAAGTCCAACTAAAAATAAACTGATAAAAATGATCAATTCTGTGAACCCCTAAAAATAAGGACTGCGTCATCATCTAACAGATTATTAAATAAGCTGACTTGAGTGCTAAAATTTACTGAATTCTTAATAATGATTAAAAACAAAAATGCTAGAGATTATAAGCAAAACAGGCAGTGTGACATCAAGATGTAGAGGACATTAATATTAAAGTCGAATTTACTTGATAGATTGTGTGTACTTAAAAATAATTATTTAGAAACAGGACAATTTCAACGGACGAAACTGATCTCATCATGTCGTCTCGTGAAGTACACAAAACAACAGCATTGAGACAAATTGGCAAATATGGACGTGTTGCAAAAAGCGACAAGATTTTTAACATTGAACATGTACAGGGTCAATGGCATTTTTTACCTTGGTTAGACCACAGCAACCGGTTTAATAATAAACACTCAATAGATGGGAAGAGGAAGATATATTGTCAAGCATTGTCAATAGAAAAGGCATATCAATGAGACGGAGAAAGAGCAACTCCTGAAGACGATTGAACGGTGACAAAAAGGAAATCTGCACTTTAAAGCCATAAAGGCGTTAGTGCAGTAGAATTTTTTTGACGATTGCTTTGTAACAACACTGATAGTCACGAGATGTAGCCATTTGATTGTTCGGTAATAATCGACGCTCACTAGTAATAATGAGTTTCCGATGATTTCACTATTAAATCAATCAACGAATCAGTTGGAAATGTTGGTCAATGACAATGACAATTACTATTCAACGCGTCATTGGCTCATCAATTGCATAGATGCAAAACTTACGGTTTACCTTGTTGAAATATGTAAAAAAAGTGTAGAATAATAATACGTCAAAAAGAATAAAAAGATTGAAAAATGAAGAATTAGAAGGATGAAAATTCACAGAGAGCTTATATTAAATAACTGTTTAGACTTGATGAATGAAAAGTGGTGGTAAAAAATTGACACTTGTTATTGAAAACGAAAAATGCTAACAAGTTATAGTAATGGTAATTTTTTTAATTAAAAGTTGAACTAGTGAGACCACAGATAGCAAAGGTAGTTCGCAGTTGAGAAAGAGTAGAGCATTGATGGTGAAGAGAATGCACAAGTGCTTATGAGAAAAGCAAAAAAGAGCCAAAAATAATTCTCGGTAAAAGTACCGAAAAAAATGTACTGAAAGAAAGGGACTGAAAAAAATATGTTCAGCTCTGCAGGTAGTGTCGGAAAAAAATTCAAAAGTGAAAAAGCAAATGCAGTCACATCTTACCCATCAGTTAGTGTGGATGAATGCTAGTGAAGCCAATCGGCAAAGTGCAATCAGAAGAGCCTTCAACGTCAGCATCAAAGCAGGCAACAGGAGACACACAAGTGGAAGAGGACACTTTGGTGGTGTGAGCTGCACATTTTGCATAGCATACTTTTGCAATCGAGCTGGCAAGTGAAAGTATAGCAATATGTGACTATGTCTGTCTGAAAAAAGGCCAAACTGTGGTGAACATGCTTTGCCGTGCTCAATGGTGGTGATCCCAGCAAAACAGCACCACACGATGATGGCTGATCTAACTACCATAGAGGACCGTGAAAATAAGAATAGACAAGATAGTTTGAGGAAATGCTACCGTACATGCTCGTCTAGGCAGTGCAATTTAAATTGTCCCGGGTACATGAGCATCGCGGTCGTCCACTGAATGGCAATGAGTGGCGATCCAAGAGTGGAGAAAACAAAAACAACAACCCCTCAGAAGCAATGACAGTCGCCGAGAAAGCAGGCAACCTTGAGGTGGCATCTTAGCTAAAAATACCACCTCTGTCAACACTGATGGTCATTGTTGTGCGTTGCTGTAGCATTACCTGCAATTGGATGTACCTACAAATTTGAATGCGATGAACAAAGATGGATCACTTGAGATGGACGGCAGAGAAGAAACAGAGTTTTGCACTTGAATGATGATGCACTGGGAGATGAGTGTGTAGCCAATAACTAACAATAGAAACAACTGGGTTTTTTATCGTCCAAGACAAACCCAGTAGTGGAATTTTTCAAAACAATAAGTTGAAACACTTTAGATAGGCGTGATGAAGTAAAGAATAAATATTGAGATTGAAAATACTGAGATAAACAAAATTGAGCTTTGATGGTGAGAATGCAAAGAATGAGAGGCGAAACAATGCAGTCTCTTGTGGAAGTGGAAGCTGCAGACAGCTTCAGCACCGATGAGCACTGGACGACTAACTGGCCGCGAAGAGCTACTGCACTGTGTCTGTCGCTAGAAAAGTCAATGTCGCTGCTGATAAGCATCCAAGTTCTCCATTCTCAGATGAACAGTCTTCTGCTTGAGAGACTGTCTGCGTGTGTCTGTGTGTGTTGAGTGGTCGTGGCCCTGTGCAATGGCGGGCATAAGCTTACGGCCAACGTCACTGACGTCACCGAGGTGTACACCTACTGATGAGGTTGACGATGATGATGGACAGCATCAGGGAAATCACTGGAGGCAGACACTCGACTGCATCACCAGCAGCATCAATGTTGCAGCAGATGGAGAAGTACTGGAGGGGTTCTTTTCTCTCCAGCACTTGGAAGTGCACAGTGACGAGCTCAAGAAGCTCGAGAAACTGTCCTCTGCTGAAACACGAAAGAAAAGCTGCAGTTGCAAGTGGTCAACAAAATGAAGCTACAAAAGTGACCCTTGCACTGAATGCTGAGTGGCAAGTGATGCCGGGCAAGTGAAATGTGTCCACGTTGAATGCAGTTCATCGATGCATTTGTCGATGGTGGCACTGTTGCTGTGACTGTCTCATGTTGTATGCCTAGCAAGGTTACAATCTTAACTACCGAAAACGAACATCAGAGAAAGACAAAGCAGTGAGTGGAGTGCAGGCAGTGTGTCTCAGTGTTTCAAAGAAACAGTTGCAGAGAGATCGAACGTTTACGTAAAAGCAGTGTTTGGAGTTGGACTCTTACTGGCTTTCGCCTGCTCTCTCCTGACTCTCTCTCCTTCTACTTTTCCTTCTTTCGTTCCTTCGTCACTCCGCCATTCACTCTCACTGCTTCTGAGCGCCGTAAGGCGCCGTGTGTCTCCGTCGCTCCAGCAGCAAACAGCCCTTCATGATGGTGGTGGTGGTAATCAAGGGGAACTTCGACTTCGAATACCTGTTCGCGTACAGTGTTTGTGCTGCTCAAACACACCACCACATCCACAGAGCATACACGATGTAATTTTCACTTTAACTTTGCCAGCACCGCACTTGACTTTCACCACGTTCTCTGGCAGGCAATTTCAGTTCCTATCACTTACTATCAGCTGCCTGCGAGGCTCGCACAAAAAGGAGAGAGGTGTAGGTGACCATCGATGGATGGAGAAAGTATGTGTGCATGTGTCAGTGTTGGGTTTTTGCGAGGTCGAAACGAGTTACTGTTGCAGCTGATGCTCACTGGCGGACATTCACGTTAGCGTCATTGGGCTCACTCACTCACACCGTAAATGCCTGTAGTTACACTAGACATAATTAGATGGTTTATCCCAGTTTAGGCTATTTTGCCTGCATTTCTCACCTGGTAATTACCGGAATAAATTCTATATATCTCCTTTCAAATTCTAATTTTTAAGTGTCAATAGTTTTATTATCGATGCGCATGAAAACGGGCAAAACCATAAAATAAGCGAGGGGCAATTGATCAATCGGAATGCTTTTTCTGTTAATGCTCTCATCGATAGATAAATTATGCGGTGGATTTTTTACTCTCGAGACAAGTGGTGATAAAAAGAAGACAAGTAGCTATAAATAAAAACCTACATAATAAGCTCAATGTTAACTGAATAAAAACAAAGAATGAGGAAAACAGTGGCCATAACAGACCGTTGACCGACGTGCAATCGAATTGTCTCCACAAAGTAGCAAGAAGCACATAGTTAGTACTGATGCTGCTTTATAATGTGCCAATGAAGTGAAAGCCATGCTGTTGACGTCAAACAGTATGGTTCAGCGCCTCTTCATCAGCCTAGACAATTGTTTTGTTTAATCAAGCTGATTCCGGTCTCACGCAACAGGCGCTAAATTGGGCTTGGCACTAGAACTTAAATAGCACTATGAGCAGTGTTTACATCGCCCTTAGCGTGCATCAAGTGATATTTGGTGGCAGGAACAGACAAAAGCAACCTCCACTATGGTCTAATGATGAAAATGGCATCTTTTTGAAAATGAAGGCTGGAAATGACAAATATTTGCTGTACCTTTCTCAAAGGGTAGTGAGGAGATGTGCTGGTGGTGACTTGGTGGGAACAGTGGTGCGATAAAGCAGCACAAACCACGATGACAAGCAGCGTGTTGACGGCCAATCAGTTCCAGGCACTGTTGGGCCCAGAGGCGCCAAACAAGCGGCCGATGATGTCAGTCAGTGTCAATGATGGGGCAGGTTTCATGGCATGTCACATGAAAATATGTACAAACAGAAAGGTAGACAAGAGCGAAAAGTGGCTGCAAAAAACTGAGGAAGTCGGCGAGGACCGCTGAACAGCTGGGAAAGGATCACATAACAGACAGAGGAGAAAACAGGAATGATCATGGGGATGCACAGTCGCAGTTGACGCACACGTGAGAAATGTGCTCGATTGGCCTCGTCTCCTGAACACATATATAAAAAGACACAGACAAATTGAATTGAACAGCAAACGCGCTGTTGGTGAACAGAGAAAAAGAGCAGTCGACAAGAAAGAAAAAAAGAGAAAAAGAAGGAACGAGCAGAGAAACTGCCCAGAGAAATAGTAGCAGGCAGTAAGAGAAGCAAAGTAACTACTACCTGAAGAGGATGGCAGAAAAAGGGAAAGCAAAGAAGCGAGGTCAAGGCTGTCTCTACTGATGAAAACTGACTCGGTGCGACTGGGCATCCAGAACGAGAGCGATAACGGGGAGAGAGTCAGTGAGAGTGAGCAGTGGCCAACAAATGCAACAGGTGGAGAGATAGAGAGACTGAAAGGCGGACAAAAGCACGGCATCGCTTCCCTGTGCGCATCTGATTCGATCCAGAAGTAATCTCATTGTATGGTTGCAGCAGTGCAGAGCGGAATTGCATGTATCTCGGATTCACTTCAACTCACTGCTGACCTCGAGAATGAACTATGGCCATTGCACTCTGTGCCCAAAAAGCGGTATGCATAGAAAATCTTACGTCTAACTAGAACTTTAATTTACAATGATCAACAAGTAGTTGTATTGTCGACTATTTAAAAGCAGTTTTTCTTACATATTCCATTCTTAAAGTGGCTTACCAAGACAAAATTCCAGCATTCTGTGCGTTTATGAGAGTCATTCATAATGACCTCAATAAACTGTTGGTTCATTGAGCGATATGTGGTGAGATTGTCAAAAAGTTAAACTGCGTTCGCTTCAATAGTTTCGACATCACTTCAGCGTCCGTTTTCACTTGCTGTTGTCGTCAAATGAGCAGATCAAATGAATTAATCATGAAACGCAGACAAGCTGGTGCCTTGGACTTTTGTTGAAAAAAATTTAACGTCAGCTTGCATTGGACATCGAACAATGAAAGTTTAAGTTTTCTTATTGCATGTCTTTCCTGGTGAAATGAAGTAATTCCTAGAGATGAGTATAAAATAAACAAATTACTAGCGGAAGAATGAGACGTCTAATAAAACTGTTCATTGGAAGTGAACAATAAAGTCCAGAGCAATTAAACTGGCATTTTCATGTTTTTAGATGCAAATTGGCGATAGGTGCACATATGCTAAAATTTTATGCTGCGGGCAACTTCCCTCAAAAGGTGGTAAATTTCATAAATTGAATTCGAAAAAAATTGAAAACAAAAACCTATTAACGATAAAATTGGAAACTTTGTCCTTCCTCGATGAAAGGGGATCTCAAGGCACAACTTGTTGCTATTGATGTTACTGAAAAAGAGATGCAGCCACCACACAGTCACTTGATAAACACAGGTAGAGTTTAGTTAAAAGTTTCCCTACACTCTGATGGACTGCTGTAATTTGCTCAATAAACTGCTCGGCTTCAAATGTGTAATAGATAAAGTCATTAGCCAATCGACTTTATTTCTTACATATTTTCTCTTGCGTAAGTCAGCGGATGACAGCGGCAGTGATTCGATTACTTCATAGGAAGAACAATGGCCAAAGTATCATTTGATGGATCCATTTGAGCATTTGAGGGAAATGCTGCTTGGCCAATCAACTGGACTTGTCAATGTCAATGGCGACGATTGGACGACTTTGGTAGCTGCCAATGAGTTGGTGCGACAAGAACGCAGTGGTCAATTATCTCTATGTTGCATTTTGCGGAAAACGATGCTCAAGTGATAAATTTGGCAATGAAAAGACAGACAATAAAGAAATTGAATTGAATTGATGGCACACTGTTGACTGAATGGACTGTTGGATTGTCGGTGTCGGCCGTGAATTGCCGTGCTCCATTACCGACACTACTACTGGTCACCGCTGTAGTCAAATGTCTAGCTTAGCTCTGTTAATTGCTTTTAAATTTCACTTTAATGAGACACTGGAGCAAACCAATTGCGGACAAGGCCATGTCCTGCTTGGTCATTGGTCTACCTGCTGCACACAGAGGCAGTCGAAGCTAATGGTACTGCAAGTACTTTTCTCACCTTGAGGTATTGTATAATCGACGCCATAATTCTTGATGAGCCTTTCACAAAATAATTAGTTGCATATAGTTTACAGTAGTGAGTCCATGAAATTCAAAGAGAAGTAAAACCTTGGTGAAAAATATTTGAAATCCGTTTTGTGTCTGCAAAAGAAAAGTTTCAGAAAAAAATTGAGAAAAGTTGCCGAGAATTTTTGCCACATGTTTTAGAACTTGCCTGCCGCAGACTGTTTACCTCAAATCAAACAAACTTCTTGCATTCATCATTTCAAAATGGATGTAGAAATTTTAAATCCGAGCATTCCTGACCTGTCCGGGAAAGAACAAGACGACATTGAAATGGATAGTGAGTCTCCCAACATGACACACCATGCACTGGTGTCCAACCTAAGCCGAAGTCAAGGCTCGGCGATGTACACTTTTGGTGATAACATTGTCCAGTGTTCCCTATTTGGCCCGAGTCCGATATCCTCAAATGTGAATCTGTTAAAGAAAAATTACTTTAACGTTTATCTTTACCCATTGGGAAAAATTAAGAATCTAAGCAAAGGTTAGATGTTTTTATTTTGTTGATGCACTTTTAATTTAAATTTTCTTTTACAGACAAATCGTTCACCTACTATGAATACTTTTTCAAGCGTACATTCATTCCCGTAGTGTACCATGCACTGCTTCCACGATCAAGAACGTACATGGTTCTGTTTGAAGTAGAAAAGGGCAGCTCTTTTGTGACATCCTCCCTAAATGCCGCTTCAATAGCGCTGATAGACTCGGGGTTTCCGCTGAACTTTTGCATTGGCGCTTGTGGCATCATTCTCGACAAAGACGGCACTCTGTTTACCGAACTGGAGTACAAAGAAAAGTTCAAAAAGCTGCTGCGCACCTATGAACCGCAGTGTTACACTTTTGAAAATCCTGACACCCAAGTTCAAGCAACATTTTGCACGGTTCTCAAAAATACCAACCAGCAGGCCATTTCATTCGTGGCAGAAGGCAAATTCTCATTACAACATGTCATTGAAGCTCAGAAAAAGAGTGTTGAGCCAGTTGTGTCATTTTTCGCTTACCTCAAAAACTTTGTAAAAGAAAGATTTGTTTAACTCCCTGAATTTAATTTTCATTTGTATAAAAAGATTTATAAATGATAAACATGTTTGTACAAAAGGGGTTAAAAATTGTTTCCAAGTGAGCTAAAGCCAACACACCGCTTACTTGTGCTCTAAGCTTTACTGACCAAGTGTTGTCTTAGTTCGTACAAGGCCGATAACAAGAAGACAGAGAGCAAAGATGGAGCCGACCACGAGCAGCGGCTCTTGAAGCAAGTACAACGGCTTGTAAGTGTAGCGAATCTCAACCGTCTGGATATGCCACTCGACCAGGTTCTTCTTTGTCAGGACAATGACCGGGCGCCCGATGGTGTCTAGGTAGGAGTAAAAAACCTCATTTGGTTGACGCTTAATTTCATAGGGAAGAAAGAGTTTAAAATTAGAGGTGCCCTCAGGGAGAATGATCTTGACGAGAGCCTCATCAATGACCATGTTATCGTAGATGTGATCCACAAAGGGAACTTTCAGTGCGTATTCAGTGCTGGCAAGACCACTGCTGGCGACGGTGAACAGATTGTTGGTCGAGGGCAGGGTATAGCCGAGAATGTACTGCGTTTTCCAGCCACCAAACAGCGGAAAACGTGGCTTGATGTCCACACTGACAGCAGACTGTTGCGAACGCACATTGCTCGTCGAGATGTTTCCAATTTCGTCCCGGTAGTAGATATCATGAGCACCAACGGGCAATCGAGTCTTCCATCCGCGAATTGAAGACAAGCCGTTTGTGGAAGCGTCACGCTGGTAGTCGTATCGCGAAAAGGAGCCTTTCAGCTTTGCTCCAGTATGCATCACGTCAAGCACCTCCTCGACGGAGATGGCACCAGCCCAGTGAGACACCTGAATAGATCGCTCCAGTCTTTCGGTCGTCAGGAAAGGCGTGTTGTTCTCAACGTGAACGCGCAACTCTTCATCAGCAGTAGCTGGGGCGCTCGCAGTGGCTGGGATCTTGTCATACGGTCCGTAGTTGATGAATCGGTCAGAGACAGTGACGGGGCGAGTTTTGGTGTACGACTCGACGCCGGTGCTCGAAGGCAGGCGAACACGGGTGGTCTGCGTTTCAGTAGTGTAAGGAGTGGCAAAGTAGAGACGTCCCTTGTACACCACCAGCTGCTTGTCGGCTTGAACAATTTCCTCGGGATACGGAGTCAGCAGATGAGTGAAGACGGCTTCAATTTCAAGTTGAACTGTTTTGCCAGATTCAACAGCATCAGTAGCCAGGTCAACTTTGTACGAGCTGAACTGTCCCTTTTCGCCGCTTTTGCTCACTTTCAGGTTCTTTTTCTTTTTAGATGAATCCACCAGCACGACAGAGAGGTAAGCAAGAGCATAGTCGTGACTAGCATCGCCGAACTGGACAATGTACTCCTTCAAAGGAGTGCTTCCCTTGTTTAGCACCGTCACTTGAGAATTGATTTTCACTTGTTGGGTGCTAATGTCAATGGCTCGTTCCACCTTTGCATTGACCACATTATCACTGGCCACATTAGCGACCGAGAAGAAAACGGAATGTGTCGATAGGAGCCCGAGAAAAAGGAAGATCTTGACAATTGGAGCCATCATTGAATGTAGCGTCCCGCTTCTGCCAGATTACTGTCAGGAGAGTTAACAGTCAAGGGAAATGCTCTTTGGAGGTTAAATGCTAATCATACCAAGATAATCCCGAGATGGTGAATGTGATGACAGGTCGAATGGACAAAGGAAATCGGCCTTTTTCGGCTCGCCTCCAGTTTATTCCACGCCGGCAGTGAGAATGCACCAAAATACACAAAATTGACCCAACTCTATGAATGGCTCCCGGTCAAGACTGACGTGTCCAAAGTGGCGCTCTTCACTCTCTGGTTTTTATTTTACCTGGTCTTGCTTTAATCAGGTTATCAAATTCAAAACTAAATTAATTTGCAGAAAACTAATAATTTTTTCTAGTCGTATTACATAAACCCCAAGATTGAAAGAATAAAGGTGGATTAATTTCCGACATTTCCCAAACACCGAGCACTTCAAGTTGAGTTGTTTATCCATGAGATGGTGCCAGGAGAGTTTTTTTTTCTGTCAAAAATTCAATTTTTGTCACAAAATGTCAAGGAAACAGTATCTCTTAGAAACCAGAGAGCCAAAGGGCCAACGCCTATGTTCGTTTTTTCAAAAAAGGTAACAAAACCTAATATTTTTATGCTGGCCTTGATGCTTTAGTTGAAATGTATGCCCAAAAGCTAAAATGCATTTGTCGAATAACTTGATTTCACTGACGAAACGTCTCTGCGACGGAGATTTCCTCTGACTGATCTTATCAGTCACTTCGATTACTGCTAACTACCAAGGTGTTCAGCTTGGCTGCCTCATTCGCATTCTGCCTCTCTGAACGAGTGCAATCGCACATTGTGGACATTTCATTTTTTTATTAGGACTTCAAAACTTACAAATGGCTTCTCTCAACGACCAAAAAGTGCTTGCCTTCATGTTCGATCCATTTCTTTTAGATGCAATGAACAATGAAGAAGACAAGCCAGAAAACGACAGCACAAGTGAAAGTGGTATGATGTTTTAGAGGAGATTGAAACAGCTAATTCCCTTTCTTTTATCCAGAACTGACAGGGGATCAAATTCGAGCAAAACAGCTGGAGTTGAAGGCAATTGAAGAAGCAAACGCAAAGAAATTTGACGAATCGTTGGTCACTTTTGGCGAATCCCTTTTCTTATGGCCTGACCGAGCATCAACCTACAATAATCGAGCTCAGGTGTATCGTTTGCAAAACCAAATTAAAAGAGCGCTGAGTGACCTCGACCGGGCAATAAGCCTCAGTGATGGAGAAAATGTCGCCCAGAACGATAAACTAGTGGCAAGGCAGGCATACTGTCAAAGAGCGTTGATTCACCTGCTTCAAGAGAACAAAGAACAGGGTAATTTGTGAATAGGCATGGTAAAGTACTGTGATAATTATTTTGTTTTACTACAAAAAAACTCAGGACTGAGCGACATGAACAAGGCGGCAGTAATGGGCAATGGTTTCGCCAAGTCGTACATGGCTCAACAGAACCCCTATGCTGCCCTTTGCAATCAGATGCTGAAGGAGATGTTTGAGCAGTACAGAGTTCCATCGAACACTGCCACAAATGGCCACTAAAAACATTGACATTGCTTCTCTTTCGTAGCTACGCAAGGCTGCCATTAACTGAAGCTTATTCGCTGACGGGCGTTGTCCTTGACACCACTTTAACCAACGTTTTTTTAAAATAAACGATGAGCTCTAAATCATCTGATTTTTAAAAACATGATCTTTAATATTAAAACGTTATTTTTAGTAGTTGGATAGTCACGGTAATTTCAGCAGAATTTATCTTTAGTTTCTGATTGTGTTAGTTTGTATCTAGTGAAAAAGAGTCAATGAGTCCGTGAATTGTCCCGCTAAGCAGAGAAAGTTACTCATTTTGCTTATCCTGAATCTCTCCACAATTTGCCCCATCCAAATCACTACGAAGAAAACTCACTCGACGAGATATTGTGTAAAAAGAAAAGTATTTTTGTTGTTGCTACTTTTGGTGATGCTAATCTGCAGACACCAGTGGTAGTGGTTAGTAGACGCAGGTGAATGAGCTCACTCTTGCTCCTCTCTTGGATCGATTGGCGATGATGGAACGGGCACGGGCAAGACGTGCGCATGGAGAAGAAGGCAGCAAAGTTGAAGGATAGTGTTAGTCACAAGGCAAACGAGAATGGCGCAATCGACAGTGAACTTCTGAAGGCAATGTCGGTCAGTGCTGCTGCCGCTGCTTCCAATAAGAGAAATGGCCTGTGACTGCGGCCGGACAGCCGCAAAACAACAGTCGCAGCTAGCCGACTCAGAATGGCACGCTAATAGTAGACTTTTCTTTTTCAGTCATCCTTTGTATCACTTTGAAACAGTCCAACCACACTCTTTCATTCAATTACTTTCGATTTAGTCGGCTCACTCTGTCTGACGATGCGTTCAGCGACGTTTCTAGCTCGGTAACGGATACATGTGCTGCAGGTGCACCGTTCAAATACTGTGCCATGATGATCGACCAGGAGAAGCTGGAGTCTCACTGGCACCTACTGGCCACTGAAGGACCCAAGACGGTGGGCGTCACCAGTGAGTTCAATCCCCTCAAATGCCCGCCTAGTTGGTACGATGCTGAACGCTTTCGCAATGCTCAACTACTGGCAAAGAAGTACTACCTAAGTTTAAACATCGCCCACTTTATCGGCAACATTCTCCTGGTTCACCTGCCTGATGTGCTCATTCCTGTCCTAGCAAGTGGACACTCTGCCAGTCCGTACATGGTCTTTATGCGCATTCTCTCCACAGTGGTGCACATTCTCTCTTGGTACGAAGAAGATCCGGTGAGTTCACTGCTTCTGCCACTGCTTCAGGTAGTTGATTCATGCTATTTAAAATTACCGTTTTCAGTTTGACCCGACCACCAAAACGCACAAATCCCTGTTAACTGTGCGACGGAACTGCCACATGGCCGTCACGAAAATGATGGTAAGTCAAACTATACTTTTAAATCCAATCAAATACTAATTCAGCCTTTAGAACAGCAAGTATCCTCGAACTGATAAGTACTGGCTCAGTCAGTTTGACATGGCCATGACTCAGTGGTCCTTGATTGGCATTGTCGGTAAGTAGTAAGCATTTCTCCGATGGCATTATGATACTCTCTTTTTTGCAGCCATACGCCCTCAAGACTGTGCATTTCACGGGACGACGAAAAAAGAGTTTGAAGAGTACATTTACTTCTGGAAAGTAATGGGCTACTGTGTGGGCATTCAGGATAGATTTAATATTTGCTTTGCTGACAACTACGAAGAGTCAGTAGCGTACATGGACATTTGCTTTCAACGCTGCTACAAAGTGCACCTCGATCGACAGTGTGAAGCGGTTAAAGTAGGCATGGACCTCACTGAGGGCGTCTTTCTCGGCATCAACGGCATTACACCCAAATGGCTTATCTGTTTTGAATCTTTTATGAAGTTTTGGTATGATTCACTTGGCGTCAAGCACCCAATCAAACTGGAAACATGGGACACTCGAGTGAGCTACAAGTTGTGGGTCTTTCTCATTCGATACGTTTTGCGCATCCGAATAGTCTACGCACTTTTTACCTCTTTTTACATGTTCATGCTAAAAAGACTGTTCAAGTACGCTGATCGAGTGCACGACTACCTCGACGTCAAGTATGGCCATGTTGTGTACCAGCTGAGAGACGACTACCACGTGGACAATAACAACAACGACAACAATGTGAAAATCAATGAAGTGCACTATCAGGCAAAAGATGATTACACTCTGCACAGGCCTCAGTACTACCAAATTGACAATTACTTTTACAAACCACAAATCTAGTGAAGCAAACATTAGGCTCTTTTCTTAATAAAAAAAGTTTAATGTTAATAAAATTAAAATTAGCAGGCTAAACATCAGGAGAAAGCCTGTAGTGTACAATTTAAAAGCTGGCAAATGGTGGCCAGAATTGATGCAAAAGCATTGTCTTCAGACCAGACTGCTTCAGGGCGAAGAATTGATGTTCTTCTTGCCAGCAGACTGGTTGCTAATCTTGCTTCGAGAGGCACCGGTCACCTGAGTGGAGCTACCTGACTCACCGCCAATAACGTAGTCGTAACAGGAGCCAACCTCCAAGACCTTGCCATTGACGAGGTAGCCGACCAGGCAACGTACAGCAGCGCCGCCAAAGAGTATGACGAGCAGGTGAAAGTGGAGAGAGATGAAGCCAAAGCCATTCTCCTCAGTGTTGCCGGAGAGAATGTACCACAGGTAGAACAGCTGAATGGGCAGGCTGACGGAAAAGGTGAAGAGGGCGTGAAACTCTCGCTTCACCAGAGGGATCAGGTCCTTGGGCAGCTTCTCTATTGTAGCGTCATAACACTTTGCATAGAGCTTGCCCAGACCAGTGCTCTGCGGGTTGTTCTCGATGGCTAGACGAACGTTGGCCATTCTTGCGACGGTTCGGGTGACAAAAAGTAGATTGCAATTTGGCTAAAAGGCGATTTAGTCGGAGACGATTTGCTGCTTGCTTGCACTCAAAATAACAGCTCACTTGTAAAGAGTTATGCTACGTGTTAAAAGGCTTTAAAGACTTGCAAGTTCTAATATAGAACATTGAAAAATGTTTTCATATAAATAGCGTTTAATATAATCTTTATACAGAAATTATTAACAACCAAGTCAATGAGGATATTAAATGTGTTCAATCGACGGCATACATGATGTGATGAATAACAAATGAGGTTTCGTTTTTGTGTTCAGATTTTTGGCTACTGCTTCAGATTTCAACATTAAGATTGAGATCACCATTCTGTGAATAATTAAGGGCTGCATTAGTATTGGAGTTAATTTAAAGGTTTAGTTTGACTCACCACGACGTCCGTAGATAATTTCAGGAACGGCGTACTTGGGGTACATCATCATCGATGAAGGTTGTGGCGCGTAAAAGTACTTTTGATGTGACGCCTGGCTAATTGGCTGGCTTTCAAATCGTCGGTTTCGGTATCGCTGGTCAATATAGCCAGTGCCTTTCGTCTTAACAATGATGCCATCCTCGAGGAAACCGTCTTTGTCGTCGCCTACAATTCGATAGCCCGCCCGAACGGGCACATCGAGGTAATCCCCTTTAATGCGATACTTGTTGTTCTGATCTGTGGTTAAAAGTAAAAAACGAATTGAGTGAGCACAGCAGAATTACTGGCCAAAAACGAGCAGTATAAAAAGAGAAAGACCGGCATTAGCTCAAATTAGTGAAGAAAAAATTATCGTTGTGAAAGAGTGCGACACACTATCTGACTGAGAAATTAAAAATAGCTACTCATCATTTTCAGGCAAAGTGTCGGCGGAACTATCTCTTCTCTAGTATTCTTCTTTAGTGAGTATAGCACACAAGAGAGACAAAGAACTAATTACCTCGAGTGGAAGAACTGCTTGCAGTGCTTTGGTGGCACCGTACCACCGAGGTCTACAGGTAGTTAATTTCAACACTTTGCTTTCACTACTTCTCACTGCGATGGTGCTGGCCATTTACATTTCAAATAAAGCTCATTGTGCTAATAATTAGTTTAGCTTAGGTCTAAATGACGCCTGTCATCCTACAGATCCTGCCGCTCTTGGCAGTGTAGACAGGCTGGAGATCGCACCAGGTAATGAGAATGCAATGGGCGTCATTAGTTGCTTCTCGCACTGACGCCGACGAGAAAGCTGGCCAGGCAGGGAGGCAGGCAAAAAACTGCAGTCTACTTGTCTCTCTGTCTCTTTGACGCTTTCCTGCCACTGGCTGCAGTTCAGTCTCTTCCGTGTTGGGTCTACGCGCAGAGCAAGGTGGCCATTGTTGTTGTTGTTTCAGTTTGCCGAAGCACTCTCTCACCTGCAGTAAGTTAGTTAAAAATACATCTATTAGTGTGATACAGCTCTAATTATGACGTCGCAAACTTTGTTGCTCTGCACTGCTTGCACACACTCGCTTTCACTCACTGGTCGATTGCCTCATTGACAATGGTGCTCAAAACACTGCAGAGTAGGAGGAAGATGGACAGCTTGTACTGATCAACACCGGTAGACTTCTGCTGTTTCTTCTGTTGTTGCCTTTCAGTTGATCGGTGCTAGTCCACTCAAGCAGAACGAGTCAAGACCAAACAAGCGACCATCTGCTTTCGGTAGTGCCCGCACCTGTGACCTGCCAATTGTGCCTTTCTCACTCTCATTAAATTCACATTTTCACAAGTTTAGGCAGCATTCTCCCTCATCACATTGACGGAAAGTGACAATGCGACATTACCATCAAGCATAGTCTAGATTTTTGCTTGTGACTGCATTCTACTTTGCGCATTCACTACGTCAGTTTGCTTTCTATGGAGGAATCTACATTAGTCAGTAGTTGATGTCGTGATAGTGCAGTGCTGACTAGCTGTTTGTCCGCTTTTTACACTTTTGTAAAAGCGTATGCCGGTTAAAACAGTCAGACATATTTTTCACTTTGCAAATACATTTAAAGGTGGTGAGGAAGCTGAAGAAAACAACAATGCAGTCACACATACCTTGGGCAAACGACACTGCAAACATTAGTGCCACCATCAGCAGGCCAAACAGATGCGTCCACGTACAGTTAATGTATTTCATGATGGTGGCGGTAGTAAAGAGGTAGCGCTTTAGATGCTGGCGGCGTCGAGGTTATAAATGGGTAAACACTTTCAAATAGAATGGCACATAAAACCGATTAGAAGTGCAAGCAACGGCGCCACCACTTGGCACCAGAAAATGCGCCCGGCTCACTCAGGTGCTAGAGAAGGTGTGTAATTCACGTACAAACAATGAAACAATATCCAAGGACAGTATTAGCTGCTAAACAGGTGGTAGGGGCTGTAGTGGTAGTGTTTATGTTGAGTTAAACTTAGTGAAGTGGAAACATATATATGAAGAGGTAATTTAGAAGTTTTAGAGTCTGAGGCAAAGACGAAGTAAAAGTCGCGCTGAATAGCACCGAGTTGCTCATATTTATACCTTCTGCCATGTGCCCGTGCGACGATGTTTTCTGGCAAGCCGTTAGTGTGAGCCTATGCATAAAGTTCAGCACTTTTCTTGTTCACTTTCGCCCTCAGCGCAGATTAAATTCAGCAGCAGACGTGCAAGAAAGAGAGTTGAGGTGAAAGTGCAACAAGTGGCAGTGAGAGAGAACAAGCGGACGGAGAGAAAGAGAGCGAGCACTGCCTTTCGGTGTCTCTGACAGTGGCGTGAGGGCGCGTTGAAGCCATTCAAATTGCCGCAACGGAGACACACACACACAAGTTGCTCTCTTGCTGAGTTTCTGTTCCGTCTGTCCGGAGTTTGCTCTCCCGACGTTGACGCCATCAGACAGAAGAAACCGCTTCGTTTTGACTGGCGTGCTTCAGTGGACATTGGTGGAAACAGCAACAGTCATCTTGCAATGTCTTTTGTGAACACGGCTTTATCCAATTAAGGACTGTAATTGGCAAATGGCAATCGACAGCAATAGAGCACTTGGCTAGTTCGGTGAGTGCGAGTACTTCGTTTAATTTCAATTTCAATTTACTCTTCAGTTCTATCAAGTGAGTTTACCGAGAAATAAGGGGAAATAGGAGACATCAATATGATTTATATCTACAACGATTGGCAAAGTGCTCTGCAATATGGGGCAGTTTGACTGGCAAAGTCGACCACTTCATCATGACAACGGCATATTATTTCAGCCCAAAGCAAAGGGCATCATCATCAGATGATGGCATAGGCCAAAGCATATGGCACAAAGTCGCCTACGCAACAAAAGTGTGTTCGCTCGACGCCTCTGAGCTGTGCTTTCCGTTTTGTCCAGCTGTCTTTTGGCGCCCACCACCGTTTTCAGTAGGCATGCTCCCCTCCTGCATTCAAGCACCTCCTGTAGAGCATATATCATGCCTACTGCACCTTCTGCACTAGAGCACACATCTAAGACACGGAAACAGGTGATGGCGAGGAACGCACAACGGGAGATGACTGTCCACTTGCACACCTCGAGCAGCACTCTGCCAGGTGTCACTACTGCTTGATTGCGTGGATGTCATCACCAGCAGCACAACTGCTGTTGCTACTTCTAATTAGTCACCGTTGCTTCAGTGTGAGTTTCCACTTTCACCTCCAAGCACTTCTGCCCGATGGAAAACCCGTTATTACAGCAGGTGCAATTTACTTACCTTGTTACAACACTATGTCTATGGCGACGACATTAGTCCTTCTTTTTGCCCTGCAAGTCAATCATCCAAATATCGGGTAGTTTGAGACAGGTAGTCTGCCTGACGAGTGAACAGACAAAAGTTCAATTAATAGACTGCCTGGCGCGATGAGATGGTTAGCTGGAAGATTGATTGATACCCAAATGCAAATGAACACTGGGCGAAAACGGTGCTCACAAAAGATTGCGGTTGACAGGATAGTGCAGTGCAGGTACTCAGTGAACAGGAGTAAGTGGCCGGTCAAAGGAGCAATTACCCGGATACTATTGCCAGCAAGGGAGAAAAAGAGATATCGATTAACAGGCGGATCACTCTTCATTCATCATGCTCCTATTAGACAGGAGCCTCAGTGAGGAACACAGCAAAGGAAGAAGAAAACGACGGCGACGACGACGACGACGACAACGAAGGCATCAGTAGTTGAGGCGCTCGATAAAATGTGCTGATCGATTCAATTTGCCGCCATAAGTGAGCTAATAAATAGCAAGAAAAATGCTGCCTGAGAGAGCATTGAGGAAATGTAGTGATTGTGGTGGCAGTAGTGCTCTTGGTGGCGATCGTGCAGCTCATGAAAATTGAGATGTGATCCAGAAACGGAGATGGTCAGCGGAGATAAGACGTCCCATTAGGCGGACAAAGGTGCAAGGCAGTGTAAGCAACAACAATGTTTGTCTGTGTGTACATGTGTTGTAAATGTAGTCTGCATAATGCTCACTTTCAGGTAGGGAGACCGTTTAACGCGCGCTGAATAAATGCTAATGTCAGCGGAACTGACAGCGGTTGAGTTTGCGCGCCTTCAGTGGTTATCCGCTTGGCTGAGTGACTGACGCTCGCACTCAGGTCGTGGCTACAGGGCCAAACTGCATTTGGCAAAACAGCAAAAAAGAAGATGGGCATCATCTGTGGTCAAATCGAGAAAAAGACGCATTGCAGATTTTGTAAACTTAGAAAATGGGCACTTTGCTGAGGCAAAAAGCAAATCTCCCACTTTGCGTGAACTCAATTTTTGACAAAAATTGTAGGCCATAAGTTTTTCCACTTCTACAACTACCTGAATCTCATTCTCCTTTTCTCACACAGTTTTTGCCATGTTCAAATCACCTCATCAAAAGCGCGTGAATCGAGATCGACTGCTCAGTGCCATTCGTGTCTTCCGTGATCGGTTTTGCTCCAAACCAGCTCACGGTTCTCCTTTTGCGCCAGTTCAGCTAATAGGTTCAGCATATTATCAGTTGTAGTAGTGGAAGCGGTAGTGTTGTCGGTGTTGATGGCAGCTGACACAATCGACTTTTGTCGCACGTTCTCCGCTTCCTCTCCTCTTGCCTAGTGGCGATATATTACACCAGCAGCACATTCATTGTGCCAGCGCGCGCACACACATACACACACAGTCAATCTATTTTGGTTGATTGACTCAGTTTCGTCTTCTTCTGTCAATCTGCTACTACTGCAACAGTAACAAACTCACAATCAATTGTTGCTCACTAGTGGTCGCTTGACCAGGTTTTCTCTTCAGGTGCTGCCGCAGTGTTTCCACAAGTGTTTGTTTTATACTCATTCAGGTGCACCGCAGAGTGGTGGTGGCGCGGTGCTTCATGAGACATGTGCTCTCTGACTCATTGCAAAATTGGATTAATCTCGGAAGAAGGTGCTATTTTTAAGGCCGACAGCGGAATAGAACACCGATGAGTGAAAGTGCTGGAGGCACTGGTGCTGCCCACACTGCAGTGATAGGACACACTTGTAATTGGTCTAATCGATTGACATCGGTGACACAGTGGCTGCCGCCGTTTTGGCTGAAGTGGAAAGTAAGTAAAGGCGAAACAACCGCCGCCGATCACGGTTGTCAGCATTTGCACATCAGGGCACGACCAATCAGCGCAGACGAGCGGCAGTGCACGCGTGTCTGCTGCCACTGCGATATACTTTCGCTTTTCGGACGACAGGTACAGACTGTGAATGTGCCCCAGTAAATGAGTTTCCGAGTGTGTGTGTGTACACTGCCAGTCATCGGAGGCATCAACATGCAAACATTTACAGATGAGCTTATCGCATTGCGGCATCGTGTTAAAGCGAAGACACACACACATATACCTAATTTGCATTTACTTTGGCACGCCTGTAAAATACTGTCGGTAATTAAATAAACGCTGCAGTAATGAATTGACGCTGGTGCAAAGAGGCAACATTTTGTACGGAAACTGCATCACACCAAGATGGCTGATTGCTGCTCATTGGGAGATTTAACTTTTGATGCAGTACAAATTTTCATCTTGTTTGCTCGATAAGGATCCGGTGTTTCATTTAGTTTGTTTCCGTTTATTTATATTTTTTAAATTTGCCTAGGCATTGCTACAACTGTTCTTCTTCCTTTCTTTCAGTTTTTTCTACTAAAATGCGGCATATGTCATCTATAAAGGTTTTCAACATTTAAGGTGAGAGTGAGTCGAATTTTCTCATTTATTGGCTCTCGTATTATTCC
>JAALOO010000096.1_pt1 | contig 71730 bp, 68 predicted proteins | sample 7257641 | NCBI WGS metagenome assembly JAALOO01 (sample SAMN14085613, study PRJNA598686) | mite metagenome | biome: ENVO:01001000; feature: ENVO:01001002; material: ENVO:01001226; isolation source: single female mite from University of Michigan culture on fish food culture... ...
ATTCTTGCCTTCATTTTATTTTTTACAGCATCCTAATCCGATGTGTGGTTGCTGAAAAAAGTGTACCGAAAAAATGACCTTTTTGAAATACAAATGTATTGCGCAGGGAAGCCCACTTTCCCTCAAAAATGGCTCTCCTTAAGATGGCGCAACATTGACATGTACAGGACATTCAGCATTGAACGGTCAGCGCTAAAAAAGTGAAAAGTCTCTCACACTTTTTCTAAAGGATTTTTGAAGAATTGGCTCGCTGTTCACCACCGTCGACCACTGGGCGCTAGTTTGCTTGCCTTTCGCAAAATCTGCTTTTTGACTGAGCCTTTTTTGTTCGCTTCAGATAGTGCTTACTTTGGCACAAAAAGAAGGTTTTCCATTTAGTCTATCGTTGCACAAAACCAGCAGCATCCCCCTCCTTCGGAGTCAGCATTCTGGTTCGGCCATAGTGTTCTGAAGCTGACCGCAAGCAGCTCGATTGAGAAGTGGTGTTCAGCTCAGGCAATGGACGGCAGTAATTGACGCCAAGAAGAGCAGCAGTGCCTGGCGAGCTGGCCACTTGGTGGTGGCACTGTTCTGGTCTCAGCAGCAGCAGCAGCTCCCGCTAATGCCCCTCTCTCTATCTTTCAGTGAGGCATTGAGGCAGTCATTTGCCTTCTGCCTGTTGGCGATTAGTTAGCATTACCATTGCCCACAACAACAACACTCGTCAATCGTCAGCGCGACAATCGGGTCTAATCTGCTAGCACTCCCTCCCTCCCCTCTTTCTCTCTCCTTTATCGGTTTGCTCACTATCACTGGTCATTATCGGCAGTGACTGCAGCAGCACAGACAAGTCGGTGCTCTTGGCTCAGTGGATGACGCTACTGCTTCTACATCGGCGTCCTAACAAACAACACAACACCACTACTCTCCGGCAGCCAATTGGCTTTGTTTGAATGGTGCCCTTTCTCTCTCGAGCTGCTGGTAACTCAACCCGGTACTTCTTACAGCACCGGTTAATGCAGGGAACAAAGCTATTATTGCAGCAGGCGTTAAAGTGTGCAGGGAACAGTGCACAGTAAAGGTGTTGCACTGCACTTTGGTCAATCCCTTGCCTCCCATTTTTTGGTCATTTGATTAAGAAATTAGCAAACACACACACACTTGATGCTCAGTCGGCCTTGGTTGGCCAGCTGAATGCATTGAAATCAGCAGCAATCTGGTGCACTTCAGCACTAGTTCTTTTCTCAGATTAACTCGTTCTGCAGTGTCGTGCTGGCCATCAGCTGAGCCATCTGGCCATAGCATCTAGCAGTGCGACTCGTCCACTATCTGCTAAGCAGACACTGCCGATGACTGCTCACCCCCCCCCCTCCTTCCTTTGCAATCAGCAGTGCAATGCCTCGATGTAGCCTCCATTCTTCCTCGTGCTCTTCACCAGATTTCTCCATTCTTTGCCCCTTAGTGTTTCTCTCTCCATTTTACTCATTCTCGACGAGCTCATTCACTCGCCACCACTGACCTCGGCTCGTCAAGCGGACGGCTAGCTTTGACTTTGATCGCCTCTGCGACTGCTGCTGCTGCTGCTGCTGTTGCAGAAACTGCTTCCCTCTTCCTCGCTGACTCTACCGCTGTTTGCCGCTACACACTCTTGGTGGCACCTCTCATCGCCATGTTCAGCTTCCATCAGCAACAGCAGCAGCAGGACAAGCTCGTCAGCGAGTGAGTGTAGCAGCAGCTCCTTTAATTTGAGTAATATTTCCCATTATAATCGGTGCTCCATAATGCTGTCTCATTAGCAGTGTGCCGTGTGTGAGCGCCTGTGTTTCGGTGCCTTGTTTCAAACATTTGCAACAGAGCGGCAGCGGCAGTGGCAGCAGCTCTACCTGACTCACATAGCGACAGTGGAAGAGAGAGAGAGAGAGAGAGAGAGAGAGAGAGAGTATATCGTCTGCTGGTGCTCAGTACTCAGTGGCCCCATCCTCGTGCAAGCTAATCTGGCAATACAACTAGCCTCTCTCGCCAAACATTGCTGATCACACGCAGAGACAGCCGGTCAGCCACTGCTATTGCTCGGTCCACAATCGCGGGTTCACTTTGTGCCCACACTACTCACTTTGTGGTCACTTTGTCCAACACTCGTTCACTGCAATCTCTCGCCTCTTTCTACTGTGTGCTACAGCTTTTGATTGTGTCATCATTTGAGTTTCAGTGCTGTGAGCACCGTTTTTGTGTGTGCCATGTTGACCTTGCATCGAGCCACTGCAAAACGAGTCGACTTGAGTCTTCTTTTTACCAGCACTTGACTACACTTGGTGAGTGCCATTCTTTCATTTTTCTCCTTCATTTGAATCCAATGTATGTGTGTGTTTGTCTTAGCCTCTGTTTCTCTTTCGATCCTCACTGACTGCTGAGCTGTTGTTTGTTGCACTAACTCTTCGATTTCACCGTGGTATATAGTTTTTGCTTTTTTGTTGTACATTGACAGTTTCAGCAGCGGTGAATTTCACTTGGGTACGTAACCGCTGCCGCCGCCGCCGCTGCCGTTGTCGTCGCGATTTCGGTAACCGTTAAATGGCAGCAGTGCTCCACTCAGGCGACCACTGACGAGCCACCTTGTAAAGTTGTCAGTTGCAACGAGTTGTGTCATTGCGAGTGCCGCTGTGCGCCTTTACTCCCTCCTCGCTCAGCGCAGTTCATTGTGTGATAATTTGCCAAGGCAGACAGAGGGAAGGAGAGAGAGGTAACTTCTTGGCATGCCGGCCAAGAGCTACTTCGGCTGCTGCTGGCCACCTCGGTGTTTGTTGTTGTGATGCCATTGGCCGCTTACTCTGCCTCCAGTAGCACCATCGACCGCTGCTGCTGCCCAACACTCACCCGACCGACTTGTCTGCCGCCTCTGCAGCCGCCGGTAAATGTCGCCGAGTTTTTCCGCAAGCATATATTCGCATTCTGTCCTGAGGAGAGAGAGCGAGAGAAAGAGCTCGAACACAGTTCCGAGTGAAACCAGTTAGCACAGCGCCAAGTAACAAAACACTTGTCTGGAGTAGGTAGTAGCCTGGAAGTGCTTGTGGGGCTGTTGGTGAACGGCAATGGCCGCCGCCAGAGCCATTACCATTTACCTTTTCAAAGTAATCAAGGCAATCAGTTGCTGTGCATCTCAGACGTGTGCCTACTGTCATCATCATAGGCTGCAAAGCGCCCAAGTCCCACTGTTCGGTGGTGGTGGAGGTTGTGGAGAACAATCTACAGAGGAGCCCAGAGTTGAGTGAGAGAGAGCAGTAGTGGGAGCAGAAGCAGCAGCAGCACTTGCACTTGCACTGAAGTATGGTACTTTATGGCTCACTGAGTCGCCATGTGTCTGCCAACGGAGCAGACACAGTCTCAGTAACTGAGCAGTGTTTTACTACAGTGAATATAACACACACACTTTTGTGCCTCTTTGCTTCTTTTGCTTCTCACCCTCACTGTCTTCTTTTGCCTATCCGGTACTGCTGCCACTGCTGCCATTTCGGGTACTACTTGGGTACATTGGCGTTCCTTCCTTCTCCCGTCAGGCTCATTTGTTCCATTCGATCAGACTGTGTGTGCGAGTTCTTTCACTGGAAGCTCTTGTCCGCTGGATCGGTGGCACTGTGAGGCGTCCAAATGGGAGAGCGAGAGAGGCCGCAGTGTCGCTGTCGCTGTCGTCGTCGCTAGCACCAGCTAGTCGCCGTCGTTTAGTTCGGGAACGAGTAGAAGTGCTCAAACTTGAATTCAGTGGAAAATGCGCCTCTGCAGAAGACGGCACTGGATAGATGAGGCTGTCGTCGTCGTTCCTTGCTGCATTCTAGTTCGCGCTGAGAATTGCCTTCTCTTGGCCAGTTGCTATGCAACTGACAGTTAGTTTCATTTTTTTGCCACGATTCGCAGGCAGTAGATGCCATGTTTGCTGACCAGATTCTTTACACATACACAAACACGCACACTATGAGGATGTGGCAGACTGCCATGGCATAAAGTGAAAAAGTGAGGGAGGTGCAATGTGCCCTCCATGTAACCTACACTGCTCAGTCAAAAGATGTGGGCGTTTTAGTGCTGCAGTGCTGCATTTCCGATGTGCCTGTGAGTTGGAGTGTGCACTTTGCACCGTAGCTGAGCAGTGCACCGTTGTGCCGTTTCTCTAAGCTCGAGCACTGTCACTGGTTGCATTGCCGCATCATTTCCCACCCAACTCGACGTACTTCAATCATAGGCCAAGCAAACCAATCGGTGTGTGCAATATCAATATCAGCATCTCCCAATTGTACCTGCGTTAAAAGGTAGCACAACCACTGCCCGAGTTGCAGTAGTGTCCAATTGAGTGGAATGAAAGCTAGAGTGGATGATGTTCGCTTCCGTCCGTTTTCTGCCACAGTGCCCGAGAGTGCGTCTTGGCAATGAACATCACCAAAGCAGTGTGTTCCCAGTGGCTCCCGGTGGCGCCTAGTGGCTGTGTGGACTGGTGTGGATTCCGATTCTCTCCGCGAACATGTGACAGTGTGGCAGTGTGCGCATGGCCGTCTGGAACAGACGAAATGGTGTCTGTCTGCCTGTCTGTGCCTGCCTGTCGCCGTCTGTCGGTGACGTCAGTGGGAGCACTGTGTGCTGAGAGTCTGTCTGACACTGCCTGGACGCCTTCACCACCACCACCACCACCACCACCGATGGCTCCCACTTGGCAGCCGTATCGTAGCTGAGCTACTCTTCCCTCCGTGCTTGACTCCGTCCTGTACACAAAAGCATTCCTTGGGCTCGCCTGCAGCCATCTGTGAATGCCTAACGCAGGGGAAAATGGACTCCGGTGGTGGTGCACTGTCTGTGCAGTGGTAGAGCGGCGGCAGTGCGCACTTTGCTTTCCGCTTTCTTCGCTTGCTTCAAGTCAATTTGATTTGCCGCCAGAATGATCCCAACAGCAGCAGTCACACCAACTGCTGCTGCTGCTGTCCATCGGTGGCACAAATGAGCTGCACTCTATTCTGCTCTATTTGTCCTAGTTGCCTCAGCTCTCATTCTCCGTCAAATGACGTGTCAGCTAGTGCCACTTTTATTGCTCCAATTCTGAGTCACAGCTGCATCAATAGGTTCCGGTGATTCAGCAGCGCCAGCAGTCACTTTGCGAGTTCAGGTAAGAAATTCTGCCATCGTGGACAGTTGAATGTTGTCCAGTGAAGTGAAGTGTGTGTGTGTGCTAGTGAATTATTGATAAAGGCTCGACCTAATTGAATGATTCGATTAGTTTGACTAGTGCCGACTCTTCCGATTTGGTTCTTAAGCAAATGTTGTTCCCAACACTACGTATTACACATATTACAGACTGTGTAGTATTTGCACGTCAGTGCTCTACCACAACATTTCCTGGCTATATATAGCCACTGACACGGCTGTTGGTGTGTGGCGAGCGAGAGATGATGATGGTCCCAGAACGGGCACAAAGAATAGACACACAGGGGAAGGGGGCAAGTGATAAAAAGAAGTTAGCATGGAGAGAAACAACTGGAAGAGAGGACAGACGACGAGGAGGAGGACGATGATGATTTGGGCCTGCAGGCCTCCTGTACTCCTTCTCATTCTTATCGTTTCGCCTTTTCTTAGCTCCTTCTTTGCCCTTCGCAGCCTGCTGGGCTTGGCCGTTGTGGCACTTTAACTCTCCCCCAAACTCAGTGGCAGATTAGACCCTCGTCAGTGACGGTGGTGTTGGTGGTGGTGCAACGTCTGCTGCTCCGCCGCTCTCAGCCTCCCTCCCTTCCTCCATCCTTCTTTTCACTCTCATTTAGGCGCTCAATTGTCGACATAATTGGCTGCCATGTACGGCCGTAGCAGTGCGAGGGGAGCACACACACAGCTTATTCGTTGCGTTGATAACCGACCGCAGCAGCCAAATGGTGCGTGCGTGCAGTACAACAACCGCAGCCATCGGCGGCACTGTACTCTGGTCCATTTGCTTACCTTCCAAATACTGTGCACCTCCCGCACAGCACAGCACAGCCAGATCGGTTCAGTTTCCGTACATCAAACCTCTCTCGATTCACCCGAAGTGATATCAGGGCCATCAGGGCAGCGGCTGTCCACTGATGGCTCCCTCCTGTTTGCTCACCTTGATCTGATAAGACTGTGGACCAGGCGGTAAACACACTTCCCACACTCGGTCAGAGGACCAGATCATGTGCAGTCAGCAGCAGCAGTAATCCTCAGGTGCACCAGGCAGGGTTTCCATGGGTCGACCAGTGGATCGCCCATCAACTGTCCACTCACACTGTGACTATCACTCTCCCTTCCCCCTCTGCAGTGTGCGATTTAATTCTTGTTCGGCACTCTGTGGAGTCCGAGTCAGTCTGTGCTGCTGTGATCGCTCTGCATTTGCCGACGATCGCCCTTTTGGCTCACACAGAAAGTCAACTGCTGTTGTTGTAACGCTTCCAAGCTCACAGAAGCAGTCAGCTTTCTCCGTCGACTGGTTGTGAAGAGCACAGAGAAAGGTTGCCTGCAGCTTTTCCCCCACTGGAAGCTGCTGGCTGCAGCCAGACCTTTTCTTTCTTCTCTTTCTCTTCTTTTTTTCCACTCTGTTGACACGTCCTCTGCGAATGAGTACTCGTGACTGTCTTGTTTTGCGTCTGCTTCTGCTTCGGCTGCTTTTGCTACTGCTGCTGTTGTGACGATCACAAAGAGGCTGCCCTGGCTGGCCCTAGCCCAAGTGACCTTCTACCTGTCCACTCTTCCACCCGTTTCCAGTCCGTTCCAAAGTGTCAGGCCAGAGGTGCCCAGTTGCGCAGTGGATACCCGCCATCGCCAGCGTAATCACTGCCGTCCACACTACGTGGATTCCTTTGTGTACACTCTCTCTCTCTCTCTCTCTGTTGCCTGTCTTCATCGACCGTCTCTCAACCGTCGTCTGTGACCACAATACCTTTGCAATACTTCTAAACATCATCCCCACCTGAATTCTCCTTTTCCCTACCTATTCTACGCAAGTCTTGCCACCAAATACTCAATACCTCTTTTTTCTACGTGTTTACCTATTTTTACCATTTCCATTTTCTTCAACTTGTTTACAATTTTACGCCAATTGTATCTGCACTCAAACATCAGTATCCAACCACTTTTGTGCTCATCAAAATGGTATTTATGATTCACTATAGCCTATTTCTATATCACTCCACCTTCCTCTGCTCACTGCCGCCATTGTGCCCATTAAGAGGCAGTCTAATTGATGATAGTTATTTTGACTGTGAATTAGCTTTCATCTCCAGTACATTCGTCGCCGTTGACTGATCGTTTCGTGAAAAAGCAGTTTCTATTTGTCGAACCGGTATTAGTGCTCACATTTATAGCAAGCAGCTCAGCAACTTATCTGTGTTTTAATTCGTTTGCAGTTAACTTTGATTTCAGCCAGTAAACCAACTGTCAAATATATAAACTTCAAAATCAGCATCAGCCTCATTCTTTGAAAGACATTTATCCTCAATTCATACTATTCTAGTTCCTAGCTTTTGTACCCAGCACTTGAAACTCTGTGAGCTAAGGTGCTGTTACACTTTGGCCAGTTGGTCGACATCATTGGAGTGACTCGCTCATTCATTTAATCATTATTTTCTTTTTGTGTTTTAGACAACCTTGTCTTGTCCTTTTTCAAACTCGTCGCTACAACGAGGAAAAATTTAATCTTTTGACGCCTCACTTTGTTTGGTTTCCCATGGGCAGTGCTCGCCATTGCCTAGCACGCACAAGAGTATCAGTGTCGCTGGCACTTTATTAAATGCCTTGTCTGCTTCTCTTTAAATGCCTGTGCTTGTGATCTCTATCGACAGGCGCTCTCTTCTGTCACCTCCACTGCACTCCAGCACAACTACAGCTATCTTTCCTGGCCATGCCTGTTGGGAAGCTTGCAATAGTCTACACTTTTTTGGCTACTTGCACTTCAAACTCTGGTCAGTTAGCATTGATCTAGGTGCCACCTTCACTTGTGCAAGTAGATGTGTTACTCACTCTTACTCGGCGTACCTATCTTGTTTTGAGAGAAGGATCTGATGTGTTGAATCCTTAGCGAACTGCCAGTACTACGATTAAATCAACGGCAACTTGATTAGCTTCGACAATCTTATCAATTCAGCCTTTTAAACAGCCGCAGTGTGTGCCCAAGAGAAGTGCCCTGTGCCAGTGGGTGCCGAATTCGCTGTGTAAACTGCAATGAACGCTTATTGAAAAGCTTTGTTTATCTTATTTGATTGAATAAGAACTTAACTGCTGAATTTTTACAACTGAATTTTATAATCAACCAAAAACCACGCCAGCACAGCAGCAGCGGCACAGCAGTCAGAAGGTCATTTCCGTTTGCTCTGCTGTGTTCGACTCCAACGCCGCACTTTCCGATGCTATGTGCTGAATGTTCGTATCACTTGCTTTTTGTGTGTCACATTATTTGTCGCCTGAAGTAGCGGTGTTTGCTTGCGTCGCCAGCTTGTCGATAGCTTGTTTTGCTTGAGCGCGATTTGCAGCTAGTGATTGCAGATAGATATTTGAACATCTCTCTTTCTGGAGGTGCATTCAAATGCTGCTGCTGCTGCTTGCGACCTATGCCTCTTGAGCACGACACCATCGCCATCGTCATCAGCATCACCACCGCCACCGCCACCACCACCATCACCACCATCCACCTGAGCTTGGCTGGTGGTGGCATCAGGAGCACACCGCGGCGGCGGTGGTGATGGTGGATGGATGTGTCGAGGAAAGCTAGCTAGCTCGCCGTAGCTGACGGCTCCAGCCAACTGCACTCTGGATGACTGGTTGCGGCGCTCTCTGCTCACAACATCACTACTACTCCATTACTCTTCTTGCAGGAGCAGCAGCAGTTCTCCACCGCCAATACTACTTGCTCTCCTTTTCCCTCTGCCATTATTCACTACTTTTGGCTCTGTGCAGTGTGAGACTGTGGCCACCACCACCACCATCACCACTACTATGACATAGACGCTATTTTCCTATCTCTAAAGATGGTTATATATTGTATATACATTTGGTATATGTTATGTGCCTCTGCACTTGATATACGCGTGAATCCATCGATGGATCCATCTATCGTATGGCGTCTGCATCTCTTATTTATATCTTCGTACGTGTGACTGCGGAGCAAGTGAGTTGTATGTGTTGTGAGTGTCCTGTGTGAGTGTCTTTTTCTTGTTGTTGATCCTCGCTGCTGCTGCTGCTGTCTCTCTCCCTACCGTGCCGCATTATTTGCCTTCGATGCCATCGCACAATCTGTCTCTGCTCCTGCTACTTTTTCTTTTCTTTCACTTCGTCTCTGCTGCTTATGTTGCTGATATTCTAGTGAGTCAGGATCAGCTGCATCAGCAGCAGCAGCAGAAGAAGATGGGAGCAGCCCAGGATTGAGTCGGATTGAACCGCCTGATTTTGCTTGTTTGAAGAGTTGATGCTGTGTGATATCGATTGTGGCTTGCGTTTTGCAGCTCCACTGCCCAATTTGCCGTTGTACCACCGTTTACTAACTCGCCTCTCTCTCTCTTTTACCTTCCCTTGCAGTGGACTTGTGAGCTGAGCGACTCAACTTCAAGAGCCGCCAGCTAACACGCCCGCAAGAAAACAACGGCCTATTAATGTTGTCTCCGGTGATGTTCGCAGCAATGGACAACCTCCAACAGCCACCGGCTCCGCCAACGTCATCAAACTCGGCGCCGGGTACACATCCCTCGATTTTAGACCCCAGAAAGCAGGAGCTACTCGAGGCGCGGTTCATGGGATCTAATCAGCGGATGGCGGCTGCTGGATTCAACAACCAAACGCAGACTTCACAGCAGCACTACCTGCATCACTCCCTCACGCCTCACCCTACACTCCCACCTCATCCACATCACTCGCACTCACCTCAATCGATGGTTCAGCATCAGCTGCAGTCCTCATCCTCAACGAGCTCGAACCCCTCTTCCTCGAGTCCTAGCATTCCACCGAACGGCTCACCGTTTTCGTCCATGCTAAGCCAGCAGCAAGCACCACCGCCGTCGTCGTCGTCCTTGCAGCAGCCTCAGCAATCGCCACAGCCACTGCAGCCCGTCCAAAACCAAGGCTCTACCAGCCTGCAGGGGGCGATGATGCAGACCACCAACTCTGTCCCGACTCCTCCAGGCTCCTCCTCCTTTGCGAGTGCCTCCAACAACAATAGCCTGAACAATCTCCCAAACACCAACAACAATTCCGCCGGCTCGACGCAGTCTTCTTGTCACTACTCAGCTCATTCCTCTTCACATAATCAGGACTCAAATCTGTCGACCACCTCGGCGGGCAGTCACTGTTCAGACAAGCAGGAGCCTCCAGTTCATTGTGATACTCTTCATGCTCATACGCCGGAGAAACGGGCGCTGTCGCAAGCTGATCCGACTACGCCTACAGGAGCGAATGGTGCCCTTGCAAACAGTGCTTCCACTGGCTCACAGCGAAAACGACGGAAAAAGGATGAGCCACCTCCTCCTTCTCAAGAGCGAGCCAATTCAGTTGGCTCGAAGCGAGGGGAGAAAAAAGTGACTGATTACTTTAAGGTAAACTATACTAAGCACAATCTCGTTATACCGCCTACATTTGCTAACTTATTTGGTACTCTTTTTCCCAACACTTTTAGAACTCGAGTCCTAGTCGATACAATGCAGCTGGCGCCAAGTCGCCGACGTCCAGTTCACTCCCATATTACATGTACCAGCAGCAGCAGGCAGTCTCATCGGCGGCGTCACTTCCTTCCAGTACCACGACGGCATCCGCCTCCACTGCCCCTGACCACGGTGCTGCCTCCCTGCTTCACCACCATCAACTGTCGAATTCATTTGCCACCCCTCAGAGCAGGTCTTCCACACTGCAGCACACCATGAACTCGATCGCCACTACCAGTAACAGCTACTCTTCCAGTAAGAGTACTGCATCCATCAGCACTCAGACTGACCTAACAATGAACAAACTGAGCAATCAGGACGAGCATTATGCGGCTGAACTCGAATCTCGTGATTCAAAGATTGACGAAATAACACGATCAATGGAAGAGCTGCGACGCCAGCTGAAGGCGTACAGGGATGAGAACGACAAACAAAGCGATCGCCTTAATAAATGCATTGACGTGACCAAACAATTGCTAATCGAGAAGAGTTTGATGGAGAAGAAGGCTGCCCGACAAAAATGTATGCAAAATCGACTCCGGCTGGGACAGTTTGTCACTCAACGTCAAGGTATTAGTTAAGTAGAACAATTGTTTGGGTGTTCTTATTGATTTCCTTTTTGCATCTTTTAGGTGCCGTATTTGCGGAAAATTGGGTGGACGGATCGGCCTTTACCGAGCTAATTAAAAAGCAAGAGCAAATATCAACTGCCCGCGAAGAGATTGAACGACAGCGCAAGATGCTAATCAAGAAGAGACCTTCTCTGGCGGTGAGCAAAACCAAGCCGTCCTTCCCCAATGGCGACTCAAATGGAGAGTTTGTCAAGCCTGAGTCGCCAAAGGAGATGAACTGGCACGAATATTACGAGCAAGATGAGATTCTCAAGCTACGATCTCAGGCCCTTAAGAAGGAGGACGCCGACTTGCAACTTGAGCTTGAAAAGTTGGAGCGTGAACGCAACTTGCACATTCGCGAGTTGAAGCGCATTCACAATGAAGACCAGTCTCGCTTTAACAACCATGTGACTCTGAATGAGCGGTACCTGCTCTTGATGTTACTTGGAAAAGGCAAGTTTAACAAAATGCTCACATTTTAACCCGAAACTAACAATTACCCTCTGTTTTCTGCTTAGGTGGTTTCTCCGAAGTGCACAAAGCATTTGATCTCAAAGATCAGCGCTATGTCGCATGTAAGATTCACCAGTTGAACAAGGACTGGAAGGACGACAAGAAGGCCAACTACATTAAACACGCTCTGCGCGAGTACAACATTCACAAGCAGCTGGACCACCCGAGAGTCGTTCGCCTGTATGACGTCTTTGAGATTGATGCCAACTCTTTCTGCACTGTACTCGAGTACTGTGATGGCCACGACTTGGACTTTTACTTGAAGCAACACAAAAGCATTCCGGAGCGTGAAGCTCGCTCCATCATCATGCAAGTGGCGCATGCACTCAAGTATTTGAATGAGATCAAGCCGCCCATCATTCACTATGATCTTAAGCCTGGTATGTTCTTCTTTTCTAATTTAACTCTCGATTTTTATACTAACTGCTTGCTAACTTGAAAAAACTTTCAGGTAACATCCTTCTCAGCTCGGGAACAACCTCTGGGGAAATAAAAATTACCGATTTCGGCCTTTCCAAAATAATGGATGAAGACAACTACTCTGCAGACAGTGGAATGGATCTGACAAGTCAAGGTGCCGGAACGTACTGGTATCTCCCGCCAGAGTGCTTTGTTGTTGGAAAGAATCCACCGAAAATTTCTTCTAAAGTTGATGTGAGTAAACCAAAGGAGTGCATTATTGGCATACGACTTAATCTTTTGCTTTGAAATTAGGTATGGAGTGTTGGCGTGATTTTCTACCAGTGCCTTTATGGCAAAAAACCTTTTGGTCACAACCAATCACAAGCTACCATTCTGGAGGAGAATACCATTTTAAAAGCAACGGAAGTTGACTTTCCTTCCAAACCACCAATCAGTCAAGAAGCTAAGGTATTTTTTCTATTTTAATTGGAATCATCTTATGCTAACTTTACCGTCCTTTTCAGCATTTTGTTCGACGCTGTTTACAGTATAAAAAGGAGAATCGCATTGATGTGATTTCTCTTTCAAACGACGAATACCTGAAACCCAAAACGAAACACGGCAGTACTTTGGACCCAAAAGGTCTCAGCAGCTTGTGATCATTCTCTTCAGCCGTTTTAAATTCAAATCAATCTGTCACCTAGCCAACTCTAAAGATGGCTGATCCCCTCCAAGTCAGTTCCTTCCGCCAGGTATCATTTCTATCAAATACATTTCGTCCGACTTTACCATTTCAGCACGAATATAACTTGCCTTTTTAGAAACAAAATTTTAATCATTTCCTGCTTCATTTGCTACACACACACATTCACTCGTTACTTCTTTCTTTGACCCACACGTGATAAATACTCTTCGTGGGCATCTTCGATTTTTCAATTCAATTTCACAAACAACAAAAGACATTTCATGTTCATACTTTGTACAGATAAAAATTACTTGTTTACCCCCACAATGTGCTATTATTCTTGCTGTTTACTAGTTGTGTTCGGCCAGGAAGAAGCGCTCCATTTCTCACTCCAGTGATCCACTACACACACTCTCTGAAAGCATATACTGTGTTAGGTGTACTACTACTACTGAATAGAACCGACGCTGGCCGCCATGTACAGACCATGAAACAGACCAACTGACAGTCATACAGACAGATAACGAACTCTAGCCTAAAATCACTGAGATGGATCGATGTGATTGCTAAGCACAGCACTCGTTGACAGCATCTAACATTGCCCGCATCCTCCAATCGATGATATTGTCATGCCTCGCACATGTCTCTCTTTTATTACTCTGAAAGTGTAAAATGTAAAATATTTTCTTACTCGCCCACTCACACCACTTCAATTCTGTTTACGCCCATCAAAAAAAGACGTTAAATTACCAGACTATTCAACGACTAGATATTCTTCTTATTCTCATTATTGTTGTCTTTCTCGTTCTCTCTCTCTCTCTCTCTCTCTCTCTTGATACTTCACTCTCATACTCATTCTCACCACCTTCATTACATTGTTGATAACTGTCACTTTTTGATTGAACAAAATATATAAAAATAAAAACTTTACGAATCAATTGCATGATTCTGCCTGCAACAAAGTGGCCTAAAAAGGTCATTTCGAGGAATAACAATTTATTAGTATAGGTTTTCTAAATGTAATACTTGAAAATCTACAAAAACAATTCCAAACAGACAGTAATCACTTTTTTAAGCTTTGTTTGAATGCTGCTATCTTCTCCTTGATTGTCGCCTTGTTATCTGTTGAAAGGAAACGAGTTAATCTCAATCAATGAGGAATCACTTTTGAATTGACCACTTACCCGTTTGGTACTCCTTGATTTGCCCCACAGTGATCTGCTTGATCTCATCAGCAGACAGGTTGACGCCATACTCTCGGTCAATTCGCTGCTGCATCTCCACGGCGAGAATGCTCTCCATGCCGACGTCGCCCAGAGTGAGGTTGTCCGGCAGCGAGCTCATGTCAATGCCGATGCCCTGCCAGATGTGGTTCTTGGCGCTGGCCGCCCCCGCGGACTGCTGTGCCCCCTCCAGGCGGACAATGGTGGAGACGATGGCGTGCGGCAGGTTGAGGAAGCGGTCGAGCACCTCCATGCAGCTGGGAATGCGCTGAGTATCGATGACCATGCCGATGCTGGTCAGGTCAATGTGGTCGTTCTGCGCCCACAGGCCCACGTCGCCGATCGGTCCGTACTGAATGGCCTGGCCGGGCAGACCGTCGCGCTTGCGGTCCTCGCAGATGTGCTCCATCACCGAGTTGGCGTAGCCGTAGTTGTTCTGCCCCACAAAGCCGCGACCGGAGCTCTGCGAGGAGAAGGCGACAAAGTAGTCCAGTCGGGGACAGCTCTTGCGCGTCACCGTGTCCAGGAAGCCCAGGGCGTCCATCTTCGGGGCGCAGACCTTCTTGAAGGCCGCCGCCGTCTGGTCCTCGATGAAGGCATCGCTCAGAACGGTGGCAAAGTGGAAGATGCCGCCCACTGGGCCCAGTTCTGCCGACTCGTTGATCAGCTTCTCTGCGCCTGCCATTGACGACGGATCAGAAGTGGAAATCTTCACTTGGACGTCGTCTCTGTTCTTCAGCGCATTCGCCACTCGCCTCACAAAAACGTACTGGTAGTCGTTCTTGACGCCACTGCGAGAGACCAACACCAGTTTCTTTGCACCTCGAGTGACCATCCAGTAGGCCACCTCCAGGCCGAGACCGCCCAAACCGCCCACCAGGATGTAGGACTTTTTGGCGTCAAACCAGCACTTTGAAATGGCTTGAATCTTCACTTGTTGTGCCTCTTCATCGCGAATTTGGACGATCACCTTGCCAATAGTCTTATTGGAGTTCAAGGCATTAATCGCCTGATCAATGGAGCTTCGGCGGAAAACATTTCGCGGCACTGGTTTGATGTATTCTGAAAAGGGGGAAAAGATGTTAAAAACGTTGTGTCGCTAGACTTTCTAAACCTCTTACTTTTGGCTTCCTTGAACCAGGCGGAAAAATTCTTGATCAGCTTAGGGATGATCACTTCAAATGAGTCTTCCGAGATGAGTGAAGAAATGCTAAAGTACTGCGTGTTGCGGCGAATGGCGGCAGCATTGGGCGATGAATCAGGACTGTCTACTTCAATGTACCGTCCGTAGTTGGAGACAATTGGACAGCTGGTGGATAACTTTTCACTGGAGGCGGAGTCAAAGACCACATCCACTCCATTGGCTCCAGTCAGGGTGAGAATTTCATCAACAAAGTTGGCCTCGTTGGGATTGAAGATGTTCTCCTCGGGAATGCCGTATCGCTCGATGAGGAATTGCCGCTTCTCCTCAGTAGTGGCAGTTGCCAGAATGCGGCAGTCCATCTTTTGGCATATCTGAATTGCCACCAGACCGTTGGCGCTGGTCGCAGGGTGGATGAGAATTGTTTCACCTGAAAAGATGAAAAACTTGTTAAAGATTGAGTTAAAGTGATGAAGCATTCATTACCTTCTTCAATCTGAGCGCGGTTCACCAGACTGTACCATGCAAGGAAGAGAGAGTTTATCGTGGCGGCTCCGTCTTCCATGCTCCAATTGTCGGGAATCTCCACCAGAACCTGTGGGTTGATGTCGATGGAGGTGGCAATCGCCTTGCTGCATGCAATGCCCATCACTCGTTTGCCATTGTCAGTACGTCGGCCAGCAAACTCAGTGCCAATTGCTCGATCGACGTAGTCAGTTCCGAGAGAGCCTACAGAAGAATTAAATGTGTTAGAAAATGTTTCTTTTTCTTCACCATTTTTGTCTTACCCGTTCCAAGCAAAAAGTCCTTGTAGTCAAGACCGGAAAAGTTGATCGTCACATTAACCTGATTAGGCTTGATGCTGCCCAGGGCCATCAGCTCGAACCACTTTAGACTGGAGAGATCGCCTTTCTTCACCACGTCAATGTACGCCTCAGTTGTCTCCGTTTTGTCGTAATCGCGCTCCAAATTGAGCAGACGGTAGGTGCCCCACTGGTGATCACGAAGCACATTCATCTGCAGGTCCTTCTGAAGGATCTCCTTGTAAGGCGACACTGTGAAGTCAATCGGTCTGGGCAGTTTGGTGCCGCTAAAGATGCACCGGAATCGATCGCCACCGGGCTCTTGCTTCAGACAGTTCATCAGACCGAGGGCGCCGTTCAGAGTGCTGTCATCGGAGACCATCCACACGTTCTGACTCTTGGGCTTGTTCTTGTACTCTGTGAAAGCGTTCTTCAGCTTGTCCACCCAGTTGGTGAACTCGCCAAATTGCACCTCAACTATGGCCTGTTTGGTGGGCTCCACCTCGGCGAAAGCCTTTCTGAGCAGCAAACAGGTTGAAGTGATGGAGTCAGTCTTCTTGGAGATCAAGTTGAAGCCGGCATTCACTGCGCTGCTCTCAAAGTCGGCGATACGCTGAACCAGTGACGGCGTCGACTGAGATGATCCTGATGTATTAGCAAATGTGTCAGAAGATTCATAATGAGTTTTTTAGAAAAGTACTGACCAGTAATGTGATTGAGCAACGACTCTGCCTTGCACAGCTTTGATCGGAAGACTGCAAAGAGAAATCCACCCTCTTTGACGTTGCCGGCCAGATCTTTGGCAAAGGTCTTCAAGTTCATCTTGGCCAGCTCAGGCGAGTCCTTGTATACCAGTAGGTCGGCTGGTGCCTCGATAGTGGGCAGTGTAGAGCTGGAGACGGTGTCCCAGTCCAGCAGCTGGTAGCCGGCGTTCTGGACTTCCTTGGGCAGTGCTTTGGTGTCCTTTGTGGCGAGCACACAATCCACCACGAGTGGGTAGTGGAAGAAGTAGCCCATGTGCTGAAGAAGGTCCTTTACGATGCTGCCAGTGCTGTAGTTTGCCTCAATGACGTTCATGTTTCGCAGGCAGTTCTCATTGACCACATCTACAAACAGACGAAGGTAACTGTTAGTTGATAGCCGATTGTGGTACCTAGAGATCATACCTAGTGATGAGCGCATTATACGCCCGTTCTTGGTCACCAAATTGAGCAAGTCTTTGCTAAAGTCCAGCTTGTTCTCCGCCACAATCTTGCGCACCAGATCGCTGCTGATGTTCTGCCCGGTTGGATTGCCATTCTCATCGACCACTGACTTGTACATCTCGGCGAGCAGCTTCAGCAGCACCTCATTGTCGGCGTGCGGTCGGTGCAGGATGGCCGAAATGGAGGCACCCTTTGCACTGTCGCCCTTCTGCAGCAGTGCAGCCAGTCGGTCGGCCACCAGATTGCAGGAGTAGATGTACGACTGAAGTTCTCTGGCGTCCACGTCCTCAATGGCGCCCGCCTCAGTGAACGGCACAAACTCGTACTTTTCCATTTTTACGTCTCGCATTACGTTCTTTAGTGGAATGTTGGCAAACTTGAGGCCCTTCATCTCGATGCCTCGAGAGACGACGCACTTCAGTCCAGCATCGGTAATGACGGGAATGTTGGCTGTAAAAAGCAGATTTAGGTAATGAACTGCTAAACAGACAAAGGTGCCTAGAAACGTCTTTACCTGGCGTCGTTCCCCAGAGGACTCGTGGATCGCACTTGAGACTGGGCAAACTCTGAGCGACATGAATGGACCGTGCAGTGGTGTGTGTAGCGTACAACTGAATCATCGATTCAACAAAAGTGACCCAGTTGTTCTCCCATTTCACCTGAGCTCGAGAACGGTCAAAGCCGTCAAACTCCACCTCTTGGATTTGCTTAAAGTTAGGTCCGTAGTCGAATCCGCGCACATTGGTCTCTGTGTAGAACTCATTCATGTTCAGCTTGTGTCCCTTCCTGAAAACGTAAACAAAGACAACTGTTATAAAAATAATGTTTGTTATGTCAACAACGGCTTACCATTCATCGCTTTCAATGCTAAAGTTGTCAATCAAGTTCTGGTAGTTGAGCGGCAGTTTGTCCTCTTCAGGGCAATAAACTCGACCAGAGGCGGCCACATTGCCGCCGTCAAGCACCACAAACTCACCCGTTGGATCGAGCAGGCGGACGCTCAGCTTGACTTCGTTCTCCGACATTGGCGTCAGGCGTTTGAACTCGACGTTCTCAAAGACTACCGGAAAGTGGTACCAGAGGAGGCCTCGAGAGGAGGCCAGACGACGCCACACCATGAGCAGGTAGGCGCTGGCAGGGAGGACGCACTTCCCGTCAAAGGCGTGATCCTTCAAAAACTGGTCATCAGGGTTGGCGAGGGAGAACTTTTGCACGTAGTCAGAAGCAGTGGCTCGGCAGTGATACTCAGGATAGGTCTTCACCAGGTAGCTTTTGTTGTGATCCCAGCGGACCAGCGAACCGATGGACTGCGTGTTCCGGGGCACTGGCCACTGAACGGTCGGGTAAAGCGGTGCCAGGTTGAGGTTGACGCCCAGCTGGTACAGCTGACCGAGGGCGTTCAGGTACATGTCCAGATTGGTGGCGTTGCCGTTGCGCTTCAGCAGACCAACGTAGCTGGCCGCCGGCATGCTGCGCTTGAAGATGGCAGAGAAGAGCGCGTGGGGCGCCAGCTCGATGATGATCGCCTCCTTGGGGATGAGCTTGCTGGCGTCGTGGAACAACACCGGATTGATGAGGTTGTTCACGAAGTACTGCGGAGAGGCGGTGGCCGCCCTGGCCGAACTCGCCTCCGACTGCGCCACCGAGGTGGAGATCCACTTGGCGCTGCGTGCCTTTGGCTGCGGAATGACGCCCTGCAGCGCCTCGGTCATTTGTTGCGCCGCCGGCTGCAGCAGCGGCGAGTGGAAGGGAATGTTGGCGCACTGCACCTCTCGGGCAAAGATCTTGTCGGCGGACAGCTGGTCGACGCAGGCGTTCACCTTGTCGTAGCTGCCCGAAATGGTCACCGAGTCGGCGGAGTTGTGGCAGGCGGCGTAGACGCCCTCTGGACAGCGCTTGACGGTGTCCTCCCAAGAAAGACCCACGGCGGCCATCATGCCGTGCTCAATGTTCGCATCGCTGATGGCCTTGCCTCGCCAGTATGAGGTAATGATGGCCTGCTCCAGTGTGAGGCAGCCGTCCGCGTAAGCGCAGGCAATCTCGCCGAAGGAGTGGCCAATGATGTAATCGGGCTCAATGCCCAGTGCCTTGAAGACGTCGGCCAGGGCGATCTGCATTGAGGTGATGGCCACAAAGTGGTGGATCTTTTCCTCCAGAGCTTTTGGGTCCTCTGACAACAGAATGTACTTCAGGTCAATGTTGACCTTGCTCAGGTGGTCGGCACACAGTTGTATGGCATTGGCAAAGAGGTCAATGCCCATCAAGGATTTTGCCATCGCTGACCACTGACTGCCCATTCCAGAGAAGAAGTAGCAGATTGGTCGTTTGTTGTTGTCCACCTTGGAGACCTTCTTGCTGTACGTCAGCTTGCCCGAATCGGAGTCCTTCTTGATGAGCACCGATCCGCGGTAAGGAAAACCAGAGGAGTAGATGCTCGGCTCGTAGTTGACCGTTTCGCCAATCAGTGCGAGGAACTCGCGAGTGACTCGGTCCGGGTTCTTCTCCATAAACTCAAACATGTGGTTCACCGCCTCCTCAGTGCGGCCATTGATGTTCACCAGTCGAGGAATTTGATCGGCAATCAGTCTGCTCTCTGCAGTGATCTCCTTCTTGTTCGGTTTCAGCAGTGCGTGCGCATTGACGCCACCAATGCCGAACGAGTTTACACCTGGCAATTACAAAGTTAAACTGATAGGAAAAACAATGTTTTAGCTGTTGTAGCTTACCGACTATTCCTGGTTCGTAGTTTCGGTTTGCGGTAACTGGCTCCAGCGGTGGCACCATCTCTGCGATGTCTGCCTTGAGGACAGTCATGTTGAGATTGGCCGGTATCTTCTTGTTCTCATAGACGATGCACAGCTTGGAGAGTGATGCCACACCGGAGGCTCCCTCGCCGTGGCCGATGTTACTCTTTAGCAGACCAACGGGCAGAACACCCTGGCGACCCTTACAGTACGCCTCCATGATGGCTCGTGCCTCTTGAGGGTCTCCGGCCTTTGTTCCCGTGCCGTGTCCTTCAAAGTAGTTCACATCGAGCGGATCCACGCCTGCTTCAGTGTAGGTCTTCACCATGAGATCGTACTGGCTGAGAAGAAAAAAGACAGAAGTTGTGTTAAAAACTTGTAAACAAAATGTAAACAAACAATGCTCTTACCTGTCAGTTGATGGAAAGAACATGCCAGAGATTTTGTAGCCGTCAATGTTCGTCTTGGCGTGCAGCACCGTCGCGTAGATGCGCTTCGAGTCGGGCTTCTTCTGCAGAAAGATGCTGGCCACTGTTTCACCGCGGACGTAACCGTTGGCATTCTGGTCCCAGACTTTTGAGCGACCATCAGGGGCGCCGATGCTGTTTGCCTGGTAGATGTGATTGGTGAAGGGGTTCAAGTTGATGCTCACACCGGCGACAATGGCCTGGTCGCACTTGCCCAGACGCATGTCAGTGACGGCAATGTCCAGGCAGACCATCGAGGAGGCACAGGCGACGTCGATGGACATGGAAGGACCGTGGAAGTCAAAGACAAAGGATACTCGGTTCGAGTAGAAGGCTTTTGAGCCTCCCTGGAACCACAGCAGTGATTCGACCTTGGACGCCTGCACGTCTCGCTGCACCTCATGCGGCACACCGTCGGGCATTGCCACCGAGGTGTAGCCCACGTAGACGCCAGTGTTGCTGCCACGCAGTGACTGGGGATTGATGCCCGCATCGACGATCGCCTCCCAGGTGGTTTCCAGCAGTATCCGCCCGTGGGGGTCAACCTCATCGGCCACCTTTGGAACGACGCCGAAGAAGGAGGCGTCGAACTTGTCCACTTCCTTCAGTTTGCCCATTCGAGGACTCATGCCGTAGACAGCTGTGCAGATTAACAGATGCAGATTGATAAACAAATGCTTGTTTCAGTAACTTCAACTTACGTGTTGGCCATCGTCGATCATCACCGGTGATCATGTCGACATTGTTGAAGAGGTTGTCTCGAAACTCATCCAGTGAATCGGACTCCGGGTACCTGCCGCCGATGCCACTGATTACAATGTCATCCTTGATGATGCTCAGAGGAAAGACGTTCCGCGACATTCGTCGGTTTTCCATGATTGGCGGCGATGGTGGTCGTGGTGGTGATGGTCGTCGTCGTTGCTAGAGGTGCTCGAGGTGTTAACTGAACAGTGCCCAGTGCAGGTATGAACGCTGAATCCCTAGCTGCCGATGGTGTTATGTGTGTTGCCGCAGAACTGAAGAGGAAGAGGAAGAGAAAACCTGAACTACTTCACAGCACGTTTTAAGTAGACTGTGTCATTCACAGGAGGCTGCTGATGAAAGGGGAGGAAAGGAAGGGAATTGAAGAACACCACACACTTTGAGCGCACATACACCTCAAATAAGTGAAAAAACTAGAATATAAACTTTGCAACTAGATACTTGGTTAGACACTATAAATGGACATCAATAGTACTAGCACACATACAGACATAAATCACTACCACCAAAGGATGTGTTTTACTGGCTACCTTGTTTGCAACAATATATAAATTTCCTCGATCCTCTGTTCGATCTACCTTTAAATCTACCTCTAAATCCTAACCACGCACTTTGCTGAAGGTACCACGGACGGGCGGCCTGCTACACTTAGGTAACCTTGTAGAATGCCACCCAACTTCCGTTTTAAACCCTTGAATTACGTTAACGCCTTTTTACGCCAATCACCGTTTCTTCTTCTTCTCTTCTTTTTCTTGTTTTGCAGCCTCTTTTTTTGACCTCATAATGCGGTACAAATATTTTCCTTTTTTTCAGAAAAGGACGTCGACTTCAGTCGAACAGCTCAAGAAATAATCTGATGACTAGTGCTGCTGAGGCACCTTAGAACACCCGACCATGCAGTCCGGGCAAACAGTGGCGGAGTAGTAGTAGTAGTAGTAGTAGTAGTAACGCAATTACCATGTATCACATTGTACATTTTCTACGAATCGACCAGATACTCTTGATTATCTTTTTTCTTTATCTACTGACGTCAGTCGTGAGCAAATGGGCACCGGTGCATGGAGGTTTATGTCAGTTTAGAGGGTGGTAAAAAATAGTTGCAAAAAAGTGCAGATGGTTCGGCACTTGTATGCTTTTATTGTTACAACGTTATCACGTAGAGGCTAGTGGTGTGTAGCTGCTGAAGTATTGACGTGATGTGGCTAGCGTACGTCAGCTACAGACCATTGTCCTGCTGAATCATGCTGGCACCGTATTCACCGAACATCATGCAGGGAACCTGCAAAAGGAGGAAAGAAGGGAAAAACGCAAATTCATTGAAAATTTTAAAAATGTTTTCACATCACTACTCACATTAGTGTTGCCATTGGTGATGGTCGGGTAAATGGAGCCATCAACCACTCGCAGTCTGTTCACCCTTCGAACGCGCATTCTCGGGTCGACCACTGAGTCGGTGCCGTTGCCCATTTTGCAAGTTCCTACTTGGTGTCCCACAGTCGAAGTGACCGCCCTAGCGTAGCACTCCAGATAGGAGTCACACTGCCAGATGGGTCCACTGGAGCAGAGTGTGCACCCGGGAATGGGCTGCTGGTAGAGGCGGAGCAGTCGGGTGAAGGGTGGCTGGTGGGCCATTTGCAACGCCCTTCTGGTCACCTCGACCATGGAGGCAATGTCGTACGGGTCAGTGAGGTACCGAGTGTTCAGCAGTGGGGCGTCGTGCGGATCGGTCGAGTTGAGCGTCAGTCTGCCTTCTGAGTGGGGGCGGTAGTGAAAGCAGAGAATGCCCATTCGATTGCGCTGGCCGACGTGATCGCGGTAGTAATTGCGCCAGCCTTCCCTCTCCTCAGGTCGATATCCGGCCACCAGCGACTCCAGATCATTTCCCACTGGGTCAACGTTGAAGTCAATTTGAATGTCTGGCCAGTCGGTTTCGTTGTTGTAGGGTGTGTTGAGGTACATGAACACCAGTGGAAACTGCGACAGTGGTCCGGCGGAGTTGACAAAATACCGGTACATGTTCTCCAGTGTCCAGTCGATTCCAGAAGTGATCAGGTTCATATCGAGCACTTCAAAATCGTACTGCACGTAGACGTGATCTTTCAGATTGTAGCCCACTGGCAAGTCGACTTGTGTCTGTATGCCCAACTGGTTTAAATGGTCTCGAGGGCCAATGCCGGACAGAATTAAAATTTGAGGAGTGTTTATTGATCCTGCCAATATTTCAAAGATGGTTAAATTGTTGTAAACAAAACTAAGCAGTCTTACCCCCGCTAAGAATGACTTCCCGATTGGCGTACACCTGGTAAACCGTTTGATTGTACTCGTACTCAACTCCAATTGCCGTCAGGTTGCCGTCAGCGTCCCGTGTACTGTTGAAGAGTACTCGACGGACTAGTGCTCGTGTGAGTACCTGCAAGTTAGGTCGGCCATTGTTAGCCTCCAGGAAGGCACTGGCTGTAGTTGATCGAGTCGCATTGAGGAAGATGGTTTGCTGAAAAAAATTGATGCCCAGTTGCATTGGACCATTTTGGTCAGCTTCTGGATAACCCCAGCTTTCCACCACCTGCTTGAGCATGGTTATCACTGGGTCGGGGTTTTTGGGTGTCCGCACGACCACTGGTCCCTGGGTAGAATGATAGGCCGGATTGGCGTTCACAATGTTTGCGTCAGTGTTGTTCTCTGAACGCAAAAAGTACGGCAGCACTTCATTGTAGGAGAAACCAGTGGCGCCGTAGTTGTTTGCCCAGTTGTCAAAATCGCGACGATTGCCACGACTGTACACCATAAAGTTCATGTTGTGTGAGCCGCCGACGATTCTGCCGCGCGGAATGACCACCTGGGCGCCATTCAAAGCATTGCCTGCATTGGGATACTGTGAAGTGGTTCGGTAGCCCCAGTCTATTTCAGAGCCAACCTGCTGTCGGGCATGGCTGGGAGCATCAGAGGTGATCAGCTGAGGGCCACCCGCTTCAAGCACCAGCACTGTGACGTTCGGATTTTCAGTCAATCTTCCGGCGACAATTGAGCCTGACGTGCCTGAGCCGACGACGATAAAGTCGTAGTTCTGGTTAATCGGTCTAGTGGTGGTGATGCTGTTGTGGCGAATGGTTCGCTGCAGAATGATAATGGAGACGGCTAGTAGTTGGGCACTTAAGTTGGGCAGTGGCGGCAGCGGAGCTAGTGTTGACTCCATTTTTTTTCTAGCAAACGGTAAACCTTTTGTGCTAGCTGTCAATTTCAGCCAACACCGAGTCAGGCAGCGGTGCCTGCAGGCTTGTTTTAAAAGACCCAGTGGCTACAATTTAGATTTTTTATAAATCAAGCCCGCATTGAGACTTTTTTCGAAATGCGCCCTCATTGCACAAGTTTTATTTTTTATCAAATGCCAGGGTTATCATAGCAAAAGTGCACTGATTTTTCATTGGTTTAAAAAATAGTGCCTTTCAACAAATTAAAATCGTGATTGACAACGTCTAATAAGAGAACGTCCAACGTAGCGACACTCATGTCCGCGTCGGCAGTCCCGGTTAGTTCGACAGTTTCCAATTCCTCGTCCACTGTCTCGAGTGGCCCGCACTGCTCGATAGAGAGGCTGTTCCTCACTGGAGTTGTTTTCGTCCGGTTCCACAGCCGCTTTTACTTCTTCATTTTCGTTTTCCTCTTGTGCGACTGCCACCTTGGAAAAAGCATTAAATTAGTTTAAGTTTAAGCAGCCTTCTGTTAGTTTACCTTAGTGAAAAGTGCCAAAACCAAGAGGCACAGGGCAGAAGCCAAAAAGAGTTTGCAGAAGTTCATTGTTATAAAAACTTGTGAAAATATCACCTTAAACTAAAAAACTTTTATTGAACTCTTTATATACCAATTTTTATAAGCAAGGAAGAGGATGTTTCCATGTCAGGAAGAGTTCACCATTTATATGATAAGAATACTTTACTGAATTTGTGTTAACTCTTTTGCTTCCGCAAAAATACTTTGCTTTATTACTGTTATGTTGCAACGACAAATACTATTTTAAAATGTGATTAAAACCGCTACACATGAACGCTGGCTCCATCGACGAGCAGACTGGCGCCAGTGACAAAGGACGCTTCTGGTGAGGCGAGATACCCAATGGCGTTGACCACGTCCTCTGTCGTTCCAATGCGTCCCAGTGGGTTAGTTTGTTCGAGGTGCTTCAGCACACCATCTAGTATTTCACCAGCACCAGTGGCAGCCTGGAAGTTTGTTCGCACTGCAGTTGGACTATTGGGAAACAAACAATTTTAAACTAACTTTTAATTTCTGACAGTTATTTAAAACTTACTTGACGGTGTTTACTCTAGAGTATGCAATAAACCATTTTAGTGTTTAAGTAAGAACAAGTTTTTCAAACAATTTAGTTACCTAATGCCTTTGGGGCCAAGTTCAAGGGCTATGCAGCGAGCAAATGAATCGACTAGAAATGTGTTTGTTAGTAAACCCGACTCAAGTGATACAATTTCAATTTACTTACCAGCTGCTTTAGCTATGCAGTACGGCATAAAGTGGGCATTCTGTTTTAAAAATGAGTAAATTGAGAAAATGAAAAGATTTTTCAGATACTCACTGGTTTAGTGGAAAGTGTTGACGATATCATCACAATATTTCCCTTGGTCTTTTCCAAATGCGGCACTGCCAACTGTGTGATCAATACAACTGATCGCAGATCAAGCTTGATCATGTGCTCCAGTGTGCTCATCAGTTTGGGGTCGTAGATACTGCCAAATGCACCTCCTCCAGCGTTGTTTACTGTTTTAAACGATTATTAGAGTTTTATTGATCTAATGTTCATCTTTTTGAATGTCCTAAAATGTACCTAGAATGTCTAGTTTTCCAAAGTGATTGACGGTGCTTTCCACAATGCGGCGGCAGTCTTCGTCCTTGGTGACGTCTGCTTGAATTTGCAGTGCCTTGTATTCTGCGTGGTTTAGAAAAATAATAAATTAATGCACATTTGTCATTCTAATTAGGCAAAACGAAGGAAAGTTGCTTACTGTTTGGTGACAAACTGTTGCACTCGGCTGCAGTGCGTGAAATGTTATCCTGGTTTCTTCCATTGACAACGACTTGAGCACCACATGATGCAAAATACTAGTAGAAACACAAAATGGTGAAAAATGTTTGGTTACAAAAACACTACTCACTTTGACAGTGGCGGCTCCAATTCCTCCTGAACTTCCGGTTACTTTTTGCAAATTTAGTAGTGTCAAACAATTGTCATTACAATGAATCATCACTGCACATACCTAGAACCACCTTTCCGTTGAAATCTTTAGGAGAAGACATGTCAGTTAGACTGCTTGCAGAGGTTATTTGAATAGCTGGGTAAATGGGCACTGTGGGACCTTTGCTGTTGGCCGGCTGAGCCACAGTGGACTGAATCACTTCAACCGCTGAGCGCTCGTGGCAGGAGATGAATGAGCAAAACGATTTGACACCGGGCATTTTTTTTACTAATTGTCGGCAGTCTGTTTGGTTTTGATCTTTGGTTAGATAAACTGTAAGTGTGCTTACTTGCTTTAGGATGGCCAGGGGTGACCACCTATCTGCACCTTCAATCGGCGCTCATACCTTTTGTGTACACAGTCCTTGTGTCAAAGTTGTTGAAAACAGTCAAGTTGAGCTAGTGCTTCAGTGTTGCTTGAAAGTATTGCAATTTCCCAGTAACAGCTTTACATGGTTATCTTAACTAGATGATGGCACAGCAACTTGAAGTTGACCGTCAACTTTTACTTTCTTCACTTGTTCTTCGTTTGACTTATCAACTTGTTTCAAATTGTCAACGTTGCCAATTTTAACGACGAATTACAAGTCGTAAGTTGGCAGTTAGCTTTCAGGCAGTCAGTGGAACGATGGCCACCTATTGTTTTCTTGGAACAGTTGTTAAACCGAACACACAGTATTTACCATTCTCTGTTGCAATTGTTATCGATTGAACTCAGCTACACTAAAAGCAGTCACTTCTACACTCTTACATTGCACAGAATACTTTTTCTTTATCACTTCACAGAGTGTTTGCAATTACTTTTGCTAAAGATTGTACGTGTATGTTTTTTAGGTTTGAAACCAAGTCATATTAATAAAGCAGTTGGGTATTTATAGTTTATTTCTGTTTATCGTGAAAAATTATGTTGTTAGGTTTGTTAAAAAAGTGTAAAAACTCATTATCATTTATGCTGGTCGTCGTTCTCCTCGCTGCTGCCATGGCTCACAAACGAATCGATTTTTATGTTCAAAACAATGGTTGCCTTGTCGATAACAATAAGTTTTTGTAAATTGAATACTAACGGTTCAGCTTGAATTTGATAGACAGCACTAAATTATTACGAAATTTCAGTTATTTGAAATAATTGATTGATGGCTACTAGTTGTGTTTTATTTGACGTAACATTTAAATGTTTTATAATTTTACTTAAAGAAAAAATAACTCTTTTGAAGAGTTGACAAGTTTAAAAAAATCAAATGTACTTTGATAATTACATTTCATTACTTAGAAATGAGCAAATTTTTTTTGCAACACAATTTTGTTATTGTTTTTCCCCAAAAAAAGGCAGGTGCTAACTACGGCTGTTATGTCCAACTTAACCTTGAGACACCTTTTGCATAGCGTTTAGTGATCAATGCATTGCCATAGCTGCAACCTAATGATAATTAAAAGAGTTGCACTTTCAAAAAGGGAGAGAAAGAACCGAAGCTAGAAGCGGAAAAAGTGCAAACCTGTTTCCGCCAAGGTCTCTGCGTTTTGAGCAATAGGCTAGCTACTTGCTGGCTGGCACACAGACACAGACTCACGCTCTCGCCCACTATCTGTCAACTGGTCGGTGTTCTCCCCTCCTATCCTGTGAAAGAGCATTTTCTACTCGAAGATTGTTACAACACAGCAGAGAGTGTACTCGTATGTTTGAATAGATTGATTGAACACGGCAGAAAAGTCTAGACTAGCAGTACCACCAGCAACAACATCGGCCGGATGACATTCAATAATTCAGAGGAAAAAAGGTACAAAGCATTCCAGCTACTCTGGCCGCTTGTTTTGCCACAACACTGAGATTGGAGTGAAGACTTGAAGTGAAGCCAGTAGGCAGCAGTAATTTAATAAAAATAACAAAGATAGCTGTCTTGGACGACTTTTTGGTAATAAAACTTTCTTTTTTCTTTAAATACATTTTTGCGTGTAGCGAATGCAGTATGAAGATAACGGAGATTTAGCAGGAAGGCGCAGTTCGGTGGCAGCTGTCGTGCTGGCAGTGCACCAGTGCACCATCCTCAGTCAGTCAGTACAGTGGTATTGATCAGACAAGTGCGACAAGTATTCAGTCGGTGTTGAAAGGCACAACCATGAACCAGAAGAAGCGACGAAGAAGAGTGTAGACGTAGTGAAAAGTGATGGTGCAGTTGTCCTCCGCTGCACTGTGATTAGTGCTAACGGCAGCCACTGTCGTACCAGAGGCGCGCGCTCGCCGCCCGTTCGTTTTGTGGTGAATGGTAGTGCTGGTGGTGGTGCAACCAGGCTGCAGCTACCTTTCCCCTGCTTTGCCTCATTCGAAATCTACAGCTTCCACCGGCTGCGCTTGAGTGACTGTCAAGTTGAGCCTCACTTTCACTTTCACTCTCTCTCTCTCATCTTTGACTTTAAATTTCCGATCCGCTTGTTTGGTCAATCTACCTCAATCACGGTAATTTGGAATTTAGTTATCAACATTAACTAGTGCTAATTCAAACGTCTGAATTTGTTGTCACCCACTGACAAACTCTAATTTAGATGGCAACCGAATTTAACTTTATCAACAAGGTGGTGCTGATCACTGGCTCGTCTGGGGGTTTGGGCTCCTTTATGGTACTTTGCAATATCCAACGGCTTATATTTCTCTAGTTTTCACATCTTGACTCAAAATTTTTAGGCCAAAGAGTTTGCCAAGCGAAACGCCAATGTTGTTGTCACCGGACGCAACTCCGAAGCCGTGAATAAGATCGCTGCCGAGTGCACTTCACTTTCGCCCAGCGGTGCCGAGGCCTTTCCCTTTGTGGCCGATGTGACCAAATCGGATAGTCTTAAAGGCCTTGTGGATGCCATCATTGGAAAGTTTGGCCACCTGGACGTCCTGGTCAACAATGCTGGAGGTAGGCTAAAATGAACTGCTTGAATATTAGTGACAATTAGATTAATCCTGCTTGTCAAGGTGGTGCATTCAGTTCGATTTATGATCCTAAGCTGGTCGAGACCCTGGACCATATGCTCAATCTCGATCTGAAGTCAGTTGTAGCCCTCACCCAGCTGGCCGTACCTCACCTTGAGAAAGTGAATGGAGTCATCGTGAACATTTCTTCGATTCTTGGCCAGCGCCCGGTAATTGAATGCTCCCTTTTTGTTGCCAATTTCTTAATAATTGCCATTTATTCAGAATCAACATTTTATGCCGTACTGTGTGGCCAAGGTAATTTGTCTAATCTGAAACTTTAAAAAATACATTTAAAATGTTTCAATTTGTTTTGCAGTCGGCCGTTGACATGTTCTCGCAGTGCATTGCACTTGAGCTGGGACCGAAAGGCGTGCGGTAAGTGAACCGACTCTAGATAAAGTTGCATACCTTTGACTAAAATGCTACAATTATTGCTTTTCAGAGTGAACTGTGTTAGGTAAAGCATGTTGTTTTGACCATTCTCTCAATGTACTTTTAAACTGACTATTTCCTTTTCAATTTATAGCCCAACTGCTATTCGAACCAACTTCCAGGCTGCCAGTGGAGCCGGCGACACACTGGCCGGAGTGCTGAAGCATCTCGAGGAGACGATCCCCTTGCGAAGAATTACTACAGGTTTGTACCGGATTCGCTTAATCAGTATCTTTTTATCTTTCAATTCTCCTTTACAGTTGAGGACGTGGCCAATGCTGTCCTGTTTCTCGCTTCTGACAAGAGCGCCTTTATCACTGGCTCCAATGTCGTCGTCGATGGAGGAAACTCGATTCTCTAAGTTGCAGCAGCAATCTGCATTTTTGTTAGCAATTGAATGAAGTAGCAGCCGCCAGGCCACTGGTGACGTGGCTTTGCTCACGCAAAGGTCGAAACCTTTGTAAATGCTTTATAAGCTGCTCCCTTTACCATAAAAAGTCAGTCTGGACTACTTCTTGCTTGTAAATTTCTCCGCCGCCACGCTAAGCTTGCAAGTTGTTAATTTTTTCAAACATTTAAAGTAGTGTGTCAGCAGATTTACTGAATAAAGATTTACTGAACAACACAAGTACTTTTTCATTTTTTGCTATAATGATTTTTTTTTCAAACCGATGCAACTTTAAGCCTAAACAAATGATAAGCTTAGCAGCAATCGTGATAAGGCTTTCTCAAACCAAAAGCCAAAATCAGTCCTTTCAAATGACAAGCAGACTCTTTTTATGTTTCTGCGCATGCTTCTGAGCATCAAGGCGTGCTTGCCCCTCCATTCCACTCAAATTTTTGTTTTGAGTCTTTAAAATTGTTGAATGCCAAAGTTTGATCTACCTTATTATTGATTTGACATCAAACTTGATCAGTTTTGAAAACTAGTTCAAAATGGAAAAGTATCGAGGACGATTTCAGGCAAGTGTATCTTTAATGTCAATGTCGCCATTTAACTGATCTTCTTTTTCAGGTGGATAAACTCAAAGCTCTTTTCACCAAGTTCAGCTCAAAGCCAACGCCGACAAGGGCGTATTTACTGACTGACAAGTCTGCTGATGGCAAGCAATTTGTGCCAAAATTAATCAAAACCAACTGGCAGTATCGTGACACTGTTCAAATTAAAACTGTGGCTTTTCAAAAGACCTATCTGTGCACTAGTGATTTCAAGTTTCTGGATATTGGTTTACCAGAAGAGCTGTCCAGCGAGTATGAATTTTGATTTGCATCCCCTTTTTAACTGTTTTTTCTTCTAGTATTACATTGCAAGCATTCAGTCAAGATGGTGATAAGCAGGTCGTTTTAAAGTCAAAAACTGATCCCAAAAGTGGAAAGCCAGAACAGTTTATTGTCGTGTACGACAAGAAGAAAGCTCTAAAGACGATTGATGTCAAGTCGCTTAATGATCAGCTGACCATAATTGAGAGTGCTACTTACTCAAACTTTGTACTTGACAATGACTTGCAGCTTTTAGCTGTGGTTGAAGTAGAAAAGGCAAAATCTAAAGGCAAAAAGGATTCTCCTGGCTCCAAAGATTACGATCTTGACTCTCATGAGTACAAACAATCTTGGGGCGAAAAGTTGAGCACCATATTTCACAGTTCAATTGCTTTGATTGATTTGAAAACTGAAAAACTAACGCTAATTGAAAAAACGGGATTGTCTTTGATTGAGCCTTTCTTTTTTAAATCTGCCGAAAAAGCTCACATCTCTGTGGGCTGTATTGGACTTCAAGAGCTTCCCTACAAATTGGGATTAATTTACTGCAACAATCGTACTAGCTTTCTGCTCGGCAGTAGCATTTCTTCTGATCTTCCTGATGGACCAATTGAGCCGGAAGTTTTGTATGGAAGTTCAGGAAACTTGTTTCTTTCTAGCCCACGAGTTTATTTTGACCCAGTGAACGGTTATGACTGCAAAGCAATCTTTTTAGAACGCGATGCTGGCGGTGCTCACAACAAGTCCGCTCGTTTGCAGCAGTTTTGCTTTGAATCGCGTAAAATTCAAACCATTCTTGACAATAAGCAAAAACGTGAATTGATCAACAACAAAACCGAATACTCAGACTATGGACCACTGTTTCTAGACAAAATGGCAACCAACTGCTTCACAATGGATGGCAAATATGTGTTGCTAGATTCTGAAACACCCGTTTTCACTAAACCTTACGCAGTCGATTTGAAAGAAAAGCAATTGAAACTGATCAAATTTCCCGAGGGATTCTGCCAAATATTAGAGGTGAAAAATGACTGGGTCATTGCCCTTGGCTCATCAATCAACAGCACTCCCAATTTATATTTGTCTAACATTGCCAATTCTACCGATTTGACGAACCTCACTTGGTTGCCCATTGAAGACCCAGCTTCTAAAAAGCTTCCAAATATTACCTATGAGACGTTTGCTTTTCCTGCTCGAGACTACCAAGACAAGCTGGTCACTGGCATTTTTATTAGTCCAACTGATTTGAGGGATAGCCGTGAGGGGAGTTGTGTCGTTACGGGTCATGGAGGGCCCCATGCCCAGCTATCGGCCGGTTATTACCAGTCAGTTGCCCTCTACGCCGAGCTGGGCTTGAAAGTTTGCCTGATCAACTATGTCGGTTCAACAGGCGTTGATGAAGATTATGTAAACGCCCTTTTAGGAAAAGTAGGCACGAACGATGTGGATGACATATACGACTCTATTCAGTATGTGATTGCTAATAAGAACGTCGACAAGGAAAAATTGATCCTCAGTGGCGGCTCCCACGGAGGCTTCTTGGTGACCAGCATCTCCGGCCAGCATCCCGAACTTGACTTTTTGGCATGTATTGCTCGCAACCCGGTGATTGATGTTGCTTCAATGTCTGCCATCAGTGATATTCCCGACTGGACAGTGTGCGAAGCGGATGGTGACTGCAACTTGAAGCCACTGGCACAGATGTACGGCCGCACGCCTGAAGAGATGGCCAACATGTACCAGGTTTCGCCGATTGCACACGTTCAAAAGGTTAAAGTGCCTACTCTGTTGCTACTTGGCAAGGAGGACCTTCGCGTGCCGTACTCTCAGGGCCTCCTTTACCACCGAATTCTAAAAGCCCGTGGAGTGGAAACGCGCTGCTTAATCTACGATGACGTTCATAGTTTGGCCAAAATTGACGTTGAGTACGATTGCTTTTTGAACATGGCCAAGTTTATGGAAAAGTTTATTTATTATAGATCGTAACCAAGTTTTAGAATTTTGTTTTCGAATAACGTTGTATTCTGAGCACTTTATGTACCGGCTAAAAGCTGCAATAAATACATTTTAAAGTCACACTTCAAAGCCCACTTTTACTATTGTCACCATGGACGTAATCTTACTTGAGACTATTTTCGGAATCATTTCCCTGTTAGCTATCATTTGCTTTTTCAACAATTGCGGGCGTAAAGATAAACAAATAGAAACACCACCTATCGCCAAACAAGATCAAGGTTCGTATGATATAAAAATACTCATGATATTTTTGACATTTGTATCTATGTCCAATTTTTTTGTATTTCATGTGAGCTTTGTTTTGTAATTAACGGTTATCTATTTCAGATTTAAAACATATGGAAGAAAGCTTATATCAAGATGGTTACGTCTTCTACAAACAATTAGCGCAAAATTTTTCACAAATTGAATCAGTTTCCGACTACTTTGAAGATGAGGAAGTCGGAGTTAGTGGCGATACTGTTTTTCCAGTCGTTTTTGACTTGGTTAATGATAATTCTGATTAGAAATATTTTCATGTATGTTGTTTTTAATAGCACAAGGTAAATTAATTAAACCAAAAATGTGTTGTGAGAATGAACATCAGTAGAGAAGCTTTATTATATTATCACATACAGTAGAGAGAGAGAGAGAGAGAGAGAGAGAGAAAGAGAAGAGAGACAAACTAGAAAGGGAGAGCGAGTGAGAAAGAAAAGAGAGAACAGTTCAGTTGAGAACAGCAACAGAAAACATCAACAAGAATAATAACAGATAAAGGAAATAATGGAACAATTAGAAATGATCCTAACAAGAATGACAGATTGGTAGTGTTGCTCGATGGCAAACACTTGCGACCACGTCGTGCAACGTTGAGAGTAGAGCACGTGAGAGAGAAAGAGAGAGAGAGAGAGAGAGAGAGAATTAACAAATGCTCGACGAATGCTCCAATGGTCGACAGAAGATGGAAGCGGAAAAGAGGTGAGTGAGAGAGTGAGAAAGCGGAAGAACATTGCAATGGGAAGTGAATAAATAAAGAGGGAGGGTGTAAATAAATATCAGTGAGGGCTCTGTAGTAAAATATAGTAGTCGAAATGGCTTGTCGAACGCACATCATCATCCATGGGTCGATTTGTACTCTGGTTGCGGTGTCTCACTGGCCATCGTCTGACATTGCTCGACCTACTCGCCGAGGCATCAGACTGGCAGGCGAACTTTGTTAGTTAGATTCGTAATCACATTTAAATCATTTTCTCAAATGACTGTTCTCAAAGAGAAACGGTAGTTGGGCAAGAAAAAAAGAGGAAAGATGGAAGTGAAATCTTGTACTCGAGAAAACAAAAGACGGAGCCTACAAAAGGAAAGAGAAAAGATGAAAAAGTGTTGAGAGGACTGTTGCACTGCCTGTAATGTTTCTGGTGCGATGACCCGTTCTGAAATTGCTTATAGTAGTAGTAGTAGTAACAATATATCAATGTTTTCATTGTGAAAAAGACAACGGTGTATAAACATATGAAAGAGATGTTCAACAGGAGGAGGGAGGGAGGGGAATCATTAAAGAGAGAATCGCTTGTTTTGCTTTGCATAATCCAAGTGTCATCCAGTATGGCGTGCACTTTCGATCACTGATCACCTAGAGTTTGTTAGAGACAGAGGACACTGTCTGTTTTCTCGACTTGCGTTTTGAGACACACACTCACGCATTTCGATTCATGTGAAGATGAGAGCGAACAAGAGAGAAAAAGCCAAAGCCTTTTCTTTCGTGAGGCAAAGTGAAAGATGAAAGTGACCGCAGTTGAGAGCGGCACATTGTGAGATGCGAATGAAAATGGAGTCATAGAAAAAGTGGTCGAATGGCGGTGATTTGAAGGAGATAAAGTGACGGTACAGTGACAGTTGCTGGGGATGATGATGATTTGGGTGAGCGTTATGAAAGAAAAAGCAGTGTGGAATGGCGCCCTGCATCAGTGGAGAACGTCCTGGCGCCAGTTGCTCCTCTTGCCGTTTCTACTACTGCTGCTGCTGCTGCTGAGCCTGCTGGCCCACCGAATGAGCAGAGGGCATGGTGGCACCTGTGAACTGGTGATTATGCGGAATATTTAGATTGCTCTTGCTGTCCAGGGGCACATCGTCCAACTCTGTCTTGATCACCACTCGAACGCCATTGTTGGACACTACGCTGGCAATGGTCGGACTTGCAAAGGGAACCTGTCGTGACAGGGAAGCTGCCGCTTGCTGTTGCTGCTGCTGTTGTTGTTGGTTGTTATTAGAATTGGCATTATTATTGGTGGCACTACTGCTGGTGCTCGCTTGGTTGCCGCTGCCTCGCTGGTTTGCCTGTTGCGATTGATGAGTTTTTGTGTGAGCCGTCAGATTGCCTGATTTAGAGCAAAAAAGTTAGTTTGTATTGCACAGTTTGTACAAACAGCTTGAGCTAACCTCGATTGGCAAAGCCCTTGCCACAGATTTCACACTTGAATGGTTTAACGCCTTTAAAAGTTAAAAAGGAGAGCAGTTAGAAAAAGTACACAAAAAAGTGCGTTTACCTGTATGAACGCTCATATGACGTTTCACAGTTGATTTCTAAGGAATATAACACACAAAATAATTTTCAGTATAGGAAAATGCAAACGAAAAATACCTGAGAAAACTTTTTGCCACAAATGGTACAGGAAAATGGCTTTTCGCCAGTGTGTATTCGCATGTGAATTTTAATTCGCTCTTTATCAGCAAATCTCTTATTGCAAATCTAAAGAAATTAACATGAGTTAGCCAAGGTCAACTGCTATCCAATCAACAATGTTTTTCCCATACCTGACAAGGAAATGGTCTTTCTCCGGTGTGAGATCTCATGTGTCTAGTGAGTGAGGTTTTTTGCGAGAATCGATTATTGCACAGGTGACAGGAAAAAGGTTTTTCACCCGAGTGCGATCTTAAATGCAATTGGTAAACGTTCTTTGAGGCCAAATTCTTTCCACAAAGCACACACTTGAACGGTTTTGCAGGGTCCTCCGAAATGATCGGCGGTGGATGGATGTTTTTTCCTGCACAGCAAAGCAAAGAGTACAGAAATTAAAAAGGGTCATTTATAATTCAGTTTGTGCCTACCTGCAATAGACACACTGCTTAAAGTGTTTGCACTCTTTGAGCCACCTTTGGAGGCGCTCTTTGAGGGCGCTTTTGTGGATTTAGTAGCCAGCGGAGGGGGCGCAGCTGATGTGCTCGGGAGTGAAAGGTTGGAGATGATGGTGCCAGCTGTTGTGGGTTGCGAGTGGCCAGTGGAGGCAGCAGCGACGGCAGCAAACTGCTGCACCGAGGGCTGCTGTACAAAGTGACCCAGTGCGGCCTGTGAGATGGTGAGGTGTTGCGACCGAGGCACTCCACCAGCACCAGCACCCCCGGCAGCAGCCAGTGCAGCCTGAGTGATGGCACTGGTCACCACGGGTATGGGCACAAAGTTGGCCACAGGGCGTGACGCCTGCGACCCGGGAATGTGGTTGCCGCCGCCCAGTGGAACCGACGAGAGAATGATGCCATGGGTGGGCAGATGCTGTCCGGGCACCATTCCACCACCGGGACCGTTGTTGAGCGTCGGCAGAGCAGTGGCTGCCAGCGCTGCCATCTGACCTTGGTGAATGCCGCCTGGCAGTGCAAACTTGGGGTTCAGCGAAATGAGCGTAGCAGCCGGGGCGGCAGTGGGCGTCACTGCGGGACTGCCAGTGCCACTGGACTCGTTGCTCTCCGATGAGGGCACGGAATGTAGCATGATTTTCTGCGTCACCGTCTTTACTGCCTGTGCTGGCTGCTGCTGCTGTTGTTGGTGTGCCTGCAGTGATCGACCCTGTTGAATGGTTGCCGGTTCAAGTGACAAAATGGAGTAGTTCATGTTTGGATCATGAAGCAGGCGAAGGTTGCCGGTCGCCGCCGCTGCAGCGTTGAAAAAGATCTGCCCCTGAGAGGAAACGACGCTGGCCGCCGAGGAGACCACCTGCTGAATGCGACCGCTGTACTGAGATCCACTTTGAATTGAGCTGCTCACGCCTGAGGTTGGGTAGCAGGAGACGTTGTTGCCGCTGATGCTGGCCACTGCCAAACTGCTGTTAGCTCCTGAAGCAACAGACAGGCTCGAGGGTGGCGGTGCAAATTGACCCGTTTGCTGCAGTAGAATGTTCCCTTTAGGGTAGGTTTGTTCAGCACCTGACAAACAAATAAAAATAGACAAATTGTTAGCAACTCAAATTAGAAAAAATTCTTTTAAAAAGCATACTTTCACTGCTAGGAACAAAAGATTTGATGGAAACATTCTGCAAATTGGACACCGAGGTCGGTGAGGTGATGACGAGATTGCCTGCTGCTGTTTGCTGCTGCTGATGTTGCTGCTGTGATTGCATTTGCTGCTGAGATTGAAGGGATTGAGCTTGATTGAAGGAAGCCAGATTGGACGAAAGGAGCATTGTCTGAACAATGTTCGGGTTCACTGATGTGCTCGAACTGGGAGGTGGTGCAGCAGTCGCTGAAACTGCTGATACTATGGGTGGCTGCTGGCTGGAGAGGGCAGGAGGAGGAGGAGGAAGGACACTGCTCGCAGTGACGGAAGACTTTGAGGCAAAGAGCAGCGTAGAGGCAGTGGGGGCACTATGCGGATTATGTTGACTCACACTGGTGTTTACTGCAGTTGCTGTTTCTACTGGGTTGCCGCCGTAACGAAGCTTCTTCGGAGGCAACGGTGAAAAGGAGGTGGCTGAAACGTTTACTTGAGCTTGTGATGACGACTGCTGCTGCTGCTGCAGTGTTGGCAGTAAAGTCGGCGCATTTGGATCGGTTATCACACCAACAGAGCGGAGGCCACTTTGGTTGGCGGAAGTTGGCTGCGGCAGTCCTGCCATTGTCACTGTTGGCACATTGCTTGCCAGGGAAATGCAAATCTGCTGCTGCGGCGGCTGCTGTTGTTGCGTGCCTGACGCCGGAAATGTACCTGAGCTAGAGGGCGGTAGTGGCGCAGGTGGTGGGCGTGCCTGCTGAGAAGGTGAAAGGACGTCATCATGGGCTGCCTGTGATTGCTGCTGCTTGAGCAATTGCTGCTGCTGCTGCTGCTGTTGCTGCTGCTGTTGCTGTTGCTGTTGCTGTTGAGATGGCACCTGTTGCATTTGTTGCAGTGCTGCAAAAGATTACCAAAAATGATCTGAATTATCACAAACAACCAACTGATTAAAGTCTTACAGTTATCGCCAGTCGACTGTTGGTGGCCACTGCCTGAGGCGTTCGGGTCATTGAGCAAAAGTCGAGACTGCTGTTGAACAGGTTGAGTCTGCACTTCGTATTGCATCTGCTCAACACTAGGCAGTGGCTTGGCAGCTTCAGTAGAGTAGTGTGTCACGGTGTTTGGCTGGCTCACACCTAGTTCACATTTGACGTACACAAAACAGCTTTGCTGCTGTTGCTGCTGGCCCAAAGATGACGAGGGACCCGATTGAGAAGAACTAATCGACTGCTGCTCAAATTGACTCAGAATTTGGGCACCACCACTGCTGTTGTTGCCATTGCCTGACTCACTAGTGGGCATACTACTGCCTACGTTTCCATTCGAATGACTACTGACGCCATTGTTAGAGCTTGAGGTGGAGGTGTGAATGGTTTCAGTTGAGGATGACATGTAGTGCTGTGATGCAGTCCTCTGATGGCCAGTGCTCATGGACAGTGGCTGCTGTTGCTGGGGTGCGTTCGATGTGGACGACGAGGATGGCGGATGTGGCAGAGAAGGAATTTGCCCTTCAGCATGATGAAGTGGCACTTGGTGGTGAAGGTACGACTGAGCACTCTGTGGGCCACCGTCTGTTGATGACTGCAGCATGTACGTCTCTGCTGAGGTGCTCTGGTAGCTGCCCAAGTCTGGCTTGATTTCAGAACTGGTCGAAACCGAAGTAGACTGTGGGGTAGATGTCATCTGTTTTGGTGAACAGAATAAAATAATCTCTACTGGTCATTTTGAACCAGACAAAAACAAAAGATTTACCGTATCGACAGAGACTGTATTTGAGCTTTGAGACGATAGCTGTTGTTGTTGCTGCTGTTGAAGAGGTGCACTAGAGCTGCTCATGTCGTCCATTGACGATGAAGAAGTTGACATCAACTGAGACTGACCATACTGATCCAGTGAAGGCGTAGCTGGCGCTGCGTAGAAAACAGTGGCCGAACGAGTTAGTTGAACCGCCATTTTAGAATTAGAATAGTTGAAGGCAACAAGTGGCTGAATTGTTCCTCCTCCTTCTCCTCCTTTATGAAAAGTAAAAAGAATTCTCTAAATCAAGTTTACTTTGTGTACGCAACTGTACACAGCCTAGAGGACTGGGTCACTATCTGTCTATCTAGCTGTTCCCATTACTACCAACAGACAGTAGACAGCGGTGGTAGTGGCAATGGGGAGGCGCAATGACAGTAAATGAGCTGCGATTCCACTGCTGAGCAGCGACAGCAGTGATGGCTGTGCTGGTGCGAAAGAGAGCCTATGTTTCGGTGTCTCGGTCATGATCGTGTACAGTATTTTGTGGGGCACACACAAACACACAGAGAGAGGTTTATACAGCACGATGCGGCGGTAGCCTTCAACACGGCCAGCCAACCTGATACTGAGAGAGGGAGGGAGGGTGAACATTGCCTCGATAGAATCTTATCAAGCACAGTAAAACAGTGCTCGCCGATTGAGTGCATGAGATACCGTTCATCAATGCACACTGGTGGAGAGCTGGTGCTCGCCAACTGTCACTCGACCACTTTTATGATGCTGCTCTATCTACCTTCCTATCAGTTCTTTTTTCAGGCAAACGACACCCTTGCGATTGTGCTGAGGATGACTTCTAATCGGAGAGACTGACTGACTACGTGCACGAGTTCGAGGGTTTACAAAGTGCAGCACTAAGCTTAATTGTAGCTTTCTCTCTTTCTGCGGTGGCCTTTCACTTTTCTCTATTGAATTACCATTGGCCACCATGGAGTGGTGCTGAGAGTGATGTGGCTGCTGCTGCTGCTGCTGTGGCTGTTGTTGTTGTTGTTGTTGCTGAAGAGGCATCGTTTGTCCGTGATTTAGATTTATTTGCTGGTTAGCAATTGGTCGATGGTGCTGTTGGGCTGTCGAATGTTGTGCCTGTGCTCGGCCAGACGTTGGCGTGGATGGCTGCTGCTGTGGCTGTTGCTGTTGCAAAGGCGGGAGATGGTGAGAGTGGTAGAGACTGCTTGGGTCATTGGAAACCATCTGACTATCCACTTGGCCGCCTGATTGCTGCTGATGCTGTTGTTGCTGTTGCTGGTTAGTCATTGCCGCTTCGATGTTGCTGCCGCTGAAAGCATGCTGCTGTTGCATTTGCGCTTCATCTGAGTAACCTAAAAGTATTGCGTCATAAAGAGAAGGTCAAAATAAATCATTTTCACTTTTTAATTGCTTGTGCTTACAAGGGTAATTGCTCGGAAGCGTCATTTCCAGTATATTAGATTGCCCTTCATTTGACCCCGAGGAAGGAACTAACTGGGGATTGTGCTGCTGTTGCTGTGCGGCCAGTTCCTGGCCTGACATCATCGTCTGACCAGGACCACCGTTGCCATTGCTGCCAGCCATCACACTGCTCGAGTTGGTGGTATTCATCATCTGTCCGGCATCTGCTTTCATGTAGCAATTAGTTATCATGAGCAATACTGAGAACAAAAGTGTGCACTCACTTGTAGATGTCATGTACTGCTGGACAGTGGAACTGTGTCCACCTGAGGACACCTGATTGTCCATATTGCACGAAGTGGTAGGCACTGAATTGGCGTTGCTGCTGTTGCTGTTGATGATGTTCTGTGGTGGTCTTTCATTCAGTAGAAGACCGCCTATGTTGTCCTTCAGCTCTTCACTGATTGGATTGTTGTTGGTGTCATTAGGCACTTGAACTACCTCACCAGAGTGAACAACGGTATTGTGCTGGGCAGCACCGTTGCCGTTCAATCGAAAGTGCCCAAAGTTAGGTGCGTTTTCCTGTTGTTGCTGTTGGCTTTGTACATGGTGTTGCGTCTCAAGCTGCTGATTGAGCTGTTGTTGCGTCAATGAGTCCACATTCGACGATTCCTGTTTTATATTCGGGTGCAAGAAGGACAAACAAAAAGAAAAAGAGAAAGGAACAATTTAATAGAGGGTCAGAGAGAAAGTGAAGGTGATCATGTGCGTTTGTGTGCGTGTGCTTTGTTTGTTTACTTGTGGCAGGGCTGACTGCAGTGGCGCAGGAGTGGAGAAGTAGTCAACCACCTTGGTCGTGGTTGTCGTCGGCGCACCGGACGTTTCTTGCATCGCAGACAGAGTGGTCGTCGTCGTCGTGTCGAGCATTGAGGAGCCAAAAAGCATGTACTCATTAGTCGGCAGACTGCTGTCACTGCTCACGTCTACGAGGGTGCCACCGCCGCCGACGCTGCTGCTGCTGTTTGCTGAAGGTAAAATGAAGACACTGCCGTCGACCGCCCCTCCTATTGGGTGCTGGCTTTCCTGCGAGGAAAACGATGGCAAAATCTGCTGCTGTTGCTGCTGATGCTGCTCTGGATGCTGGTGCTGAAGACCAAAGTCGAGAATAGAAGTGTTGACGGAGAGGGAGAGAAGGGAGGGATCGGCTGATTCGGTGCTGGTGTCAGACAGAAGTGCTGAGGGCATATGAGTGCCGACGTCCACACCGCCTCCACTGTCACTCGTCACCTGGTGGTGGTGCTGGTGTCCACTGGGCAGACTGCCGGTGTTGATGTTTGCTGCTCCACTGCTCGGTCCTGGCTGCAGCTCGGCGGCGCTGATCGTCGAATTGGAGTTGCCGTCAAACAGGTAGTCTCGATAGGTAAACTGACTGCCGAATATGCGCTCCTCACTGATTAGGTTCTTGCTGCTGATGTTCTCCGCGCTTGAATCACCACCCTCAAGTGCTACTTTTTCTTCTTCTTCTTCCTGATGTTGGTGGTGATACCTTTGCTGCAGTTGTTGCTGTTGTCCTAGTGCGCCTTTTTCCGTTTCCTCTTGCTGCTGCTGCTGTGCTTGTCGTCTGTCTTCGAAGCTAATCTCATTTGATTGCTCGCCCAGTGGGTTAGACATAGGTTACCAGCAGGTCCTGTGGGCTGCGTGGGAACTTGGCTGTCAATGCTGCGAAGGCAATTTAGGTAACTAAAACGTTTTCAAAAGGGTGCGCTGTTTTGGTGCTGTAGATGACGGCAAGCCCACATTTCCGTTGACGTCGTTGGGTGTTCTAGGAACGTGCTGGCGTAGTTGGTCGACAAAAGGTTGACTTTCACCTATTAAAGGGAAAGCTAGAGAGAAAAAGTGTGAGATGGAAAGAGAGAGAAAAAGTAAGCGATGATAAACAGCGTGACCGGCTAAGGGGCAATCAGCAGAAGTTAGATTGCGCCAAGAAGAAGAGGACAAACACAAAGCAAAAAGATGGAGAGTACTGCACAGAGAAAGTAAAAGGGCATTGAAGTGACTCCGCAGAGACTGCGACAGTCACTCAGCATGTCTACCAATGGATATAATTGCTTAGGTTAATTAATTAATTAGCATGCAACGAGTGAATGGACAACGACAGACGCCAACAAAGACAGCATAGCAAAGCGAGTAGCAGCAACAAACTAAGGAGCAGACAGTGCAGGGAAATCAGAGAGGGGGCGAAAGGAGAAGTACAACAAGAACGCTATTATCGAGTCAAAGAGATAACAGTTTCGTAATCACTGGCTGCAAGAGAACACAGTCATTGAGAGAGAGAGAGAGAGATTGTCGTAGGACTAGTCAGTCGACAAAAAAGGGAGAACAGCACTCGTGCCAGAGAAGAGGACGCCTTGTGTTCATCACTCGTGTTGTTTGTTGTTTGTCACCATGCGACTTTGGATGAAGGGGCAAAAACAAGAAAAAGAAACTCTTCTTTTTGGATCACAAACGAGACAAAAGATGACTTTGCCACCAAATGCGCTGGGGATGCAGGCATACCATTGTTGGAAGGCATACTTTTGACCTTAGCAAGTGTCATCTGATTACCCAACAATTACCTGACAGAGAGAGAAGTAGATGAGAAGAAGTCTGATTACCGTTTCTGCTGAAGTTTCTGGTTCTTCTGCCGGCCATTTCACTGTCCTCTGTCACCTTTGACAAACTAAACCGACACAAACAGACAGAAAAACTGGTTCACCAAATTGGTTGACTGGTTTCGCCGCCGGTGAATAGCAGCAACAGCAGCTGCTGCAAAGTCAAATAATAAAACAATAAAATAGAAAGACGACAGACTGTGTCTGTGTGAGAGTGAGCAGAGAAGTCATTCGCTGGCTCGTCAGCTGGTTGTAGGTTAGTGGTGCTGGTGGGCGCACTTTAGAGGGCGGAAAGGAGGCCACAGTCTGTCAATGTGTGCTTCGCTGACAGTAGGCCACTGGCACAGCCACTGCCGAGAGCACCTTTAGCCGCAGTGCCCCTCCATTGACCAGCTTGATCACAACCTGCCGGTGGTTTCTCAGAAGAATTGGTTTCTAATAAGAAATGCCTGGCAATGTCTGGTTACCAGAGCAACCAGGACTGGTTGGCTAGCTGCCTGCCTGCCTGCCTGCCAGAGCAGGTCTAAACTTTCCGGTGCGACGCACTCTCCTTTCCTCAATTGCTCTGAACGGTGGTGGGCACAGTGATATTGCTGCTATTGCCGCTCTTGTTAGCACTGATCGGTTCTTCCTTTCTCTTTTACTTCTTTGCTTACATTACCACATGCCTCTCCTTAGGAGAAGCATTTGAAGCAGCAGTCTTCACCCTGCTCAATCTCGACCTAGTGTTCAGGTTTAGGTTTGCTGTCCCTCAGCAGTTTCCCCTAATAGTGCATTGTGTAAACTACTCCCCACTACTACTCCTATCTATTTTTATTATTCTACCCAATCATCTCTTACAGCTTGTTTGTTTGTGTAATTGATTAGCTGATTGGTGTGTGTGTGTATGTGCTTGCCTAGCATGATCGAGTGAGTGAACTTGGAGGGCTGCTTTGAAGTGCTTCCCGTTTCCTGAAGGGCACCCTATTCTCTAACTGTTATGCTGATGCAAGATTTACCAATAAATCATAGATTCTCACTTTCTCTCTGTTTGATCAAAAGTCAGCAATTGCTGATCAGAAAGTGGCAAATTGTACTTTGTCAAGAGTGAATTTGGTAAATTACCTAAATGAAAGTCTTCTTCACACTGAAATTGCAGCAACTCGCCCACACAAAGCATAATTTGACCTGAATTGCTACCTAATAATGGTGACTGAAAAGTTCACTTTGCCTCTGACTTTGGTTGACTAGGTGAAAACAGTTTGAGGGCACCAAAAAGCAAGCCAGTGCTTGTTGCTGCCTGTCGACAGTTGCAAACTACAAGACAGGTGCTATCGATTTAAGTTTGTGGACTAGAATATTATAGAGAAGTCTAATGCTTTGCTATTTCGGAGGCAAAAGTTCGGTGCTGGATTTTTAATAGTGGAAGTAGTATTTTGCAGTTGTATTCATTTGTATTCATTAAAATTTAAATATAGACGGCATATGCAAATTAAGTGGGAAAACATGCAAATTAATTACAACTGAAAGAGAGTGAGGACAAGCACAAAAAATAATTGTAAAAAATTACCGTAGCTCGTTGCAAAATTGGCGAATGGTAGAAAATAACAATAAAATATAAGCTTTATGCTGTTGTTAGCTGAGATTAGACGTTGAGTTTGAGAACAATTTGAAAGATTTCACTAGTTGTCTCAAAATGTTCAGAGAAGGAAGGAGTTGTATAGATCAGTGGTGAAGTGGTAACAGATTAGTAGTCGTGGGATGTGGTGACACTCACTAGCAATGCGATCACAATACACAGGTAGTATCACTTGATTGCCGGGTGAGCCTTTTTCTACCAATAAATATAATTATATAACAGTTATTTGACAATGACAACAAAAGCAGACAAAAACGACGAAAAAAGATTGATGAAAACGATAAGAAGAGAATAGTGAAGGAAGAGAATAACAAAAACAGAAGAAGGAGGAGGAAAAGAAGAACCAAACAAAACGATGTAGATCACGCTGACAAAGTAGAAGAACTGGCGAAACTGAAGAGGAGAGAGAGTGGGGGAGACAAGATGAGAGTGCAAGCGAACTATTGAGAATCACAGATAGGTAGTAGTTGTGGCTGCTGAAAGTACTGCAAAAAGTGAAGCAAACAGAACATCACGAGAGAATGATGTTGGTGAAGGTGCTGAGGAAAGGGGTAGTCGGCTGGTGAACTGCTGCCTGCTGTGGTCATCAGTGAACAGTTGATGAGGCGAGTGCAGTTCCAGGCACCTCATAACTTGGAAATGCTTGCCAGTGGCAGGCAAAGTGAAGTCAACAAACAAAGTGGTCGATAGTGTTTGTCTTCGAGTTGAGGATGCTGCTGCTGCTGTTGCGGCTGATGCTGGCTCAATGTGTCTTCGGTGATCATTCGAGCACTGCCATCGTACCAGTATCGCGCGATACAGCCACCGAGGTTCAGGCGCTGCTTATCTGGTGGACAAAAGAAACACTGATTAGTATTAATAGTAAGAGTAATAGTCTCGCGTCCGAGAGTGCTTCTCTGCTTTAGCAAGTGAACAGCAATCGGCATCACAGTGCCATCGTACATCACTGATTGTGGCCACTGATCTACCGATCCCCACTGATAGCTGTAATACCTACCAAATGAATATCCTTCGCTTATATCCGCCCTTTCCATCATCTGTACTTCTATTTTTGTTCAGTAAACGAATTGATTTTTTGTAGATAATTTGCACTTGAGGGGACTAAATGAGAGCAGGAGAATGTAGGGTTAAGAAGTGGCGACAGTAGTGTAATGTTAAAATGAAGTTTTTTTCTGTTTTTGTTTGGAATGAAGTCAGTTGCTGAAATGACTAGAAATGACTGTGAAAAAGCAGATTCGGTAAAAAGGAGACAGGAAGTGCGAGTAAAACTTACCAAAATAGACTAATCGATGATAGTCAGATTTGATGATGATGTACCCGTTTTAACAATGCAGAGAAATCGTAGTAGTTTTGTCGAGAACAGCAAACACTACGTAAGTGAGAATTAGAAAAGGGAAAGAGAAGAGAAACGGTTAGATTCAAAGAGGGTCAAACTGAGAACGGGGCACGAGGGAAAGAGGGTGACAAATTGCGGTAATAGAAAAGTAGAAAACGTGTATATCTCTGCAGGTTGTCGACTATCGATCACACACACACCACACACACTCACACACTCACACCAAATACACCAAAGTGAGCGTGTTAAATCAATAAATCAAGTGTTTTCTTTTTTTCCTTCTCAAGAACAGTCGTTTAATTAATCAAGTGAAAAAGAAGAAAATGAATGACAAAAAGGAGCTTTATGAGATTGTTCTAAACTTTGGTCTGTCTGCCCAAGGGGAAAGAAAATGAAAGAGAAGTGATGTGAAGGGAGGGGAGGGGAAAAAAAGAGAGAGGGGGACAAATGGCTCAAGTGTGAGAAAAGTCTACATGGGGCAGGCAATCAGTCAGTCATAAAGGCAGTGAAGAAAAAAGTGCCCATTACAATGATTACTAATTGCTAATTAGTGAACGTAAGATCGATACATCACTGCATTTGAGTAGAGTCAATGATTTCCGAAGAGCAGCTACGGCTGGGCCAGGGCAAAAGCAGCCAGTCTAATGCAAGATAGGACAAGGCAAGGTTTGTCCATTCAGTGAAGCGAAGAACGCTTGTAGTTGCATTGAACTCAATTCCTGTTCTTGAGCATATTCTTCCTTGCATCACCAGTAATCACAGTAGCAGGCACCTACATAATCGCCCCAGCCTGAAACCATCCAAAGTGATCATAATTTGGTTATGCTGGTGCAGGCGATGAACCGAATCAATAGTACGCTTAATTAACGTTGCTTAAAAATGGCAAGTGCTTTTTCTGATCGCATTGCGTGATCAGACAGCACAAACCCAAACAGCAACCCAGCAGTAGTTTGCTTTGCAAACTTCTTTTGGTATATTTCACCAAATATAGCCATTTATGGGTGCTGAAAGTGGAAGTAAAAGAAAAAACAGTGCCAATCAAAATGTGAAACTTGAAAAGGAAGACTTTTTAGTCGACGCTCTCTGAGGGCAACTGTCAGTGAAAAGCCCAAACTGAGCAGAGCAGAAGCAGTGAGCGGGGAAGCTAAAAACAAATTTAAATTAGAATAGAGTATGCGAATATATAAAAATATATTTTCATGAAGAGGCAAATTCTCTCAATTTAAAATTGGCAGAATTGTACGGCAGTGGAATAGAGTGGGAGCGAGATGAAGAGAAAGGCTGGTTCACCTTGCTCAAATACGACAAGCCACTGAGCGGCAGCAATGCTGAGAGCACAGGCCCTCGCTGTAATGAGGCGCTCAAAATGAACAAGGGAGAGAGGGAGCTAGCTAGCTAGCGAGTGCTCAGCAAAGTCAATTCGCAATTATGACAAACATGAGCAATTAAATGGCTGATAGCTGGAAAAGGGGCACTATAATTAAGGTTCTTGGTGGACAAAAAAGTCAAATTGAAACGATACGTTCGGGCGGGTGAGCATAGAAGCGGCAGTTTGCGGCAAAAAACAGGTCTGCCAGAACAAAAAATGCTGATCTGTGGCTCCGTAATTAATGGCGCAGATAACATTATGCTAACGATATATCGATTCGAGGTGGTGGTGGTGTGCTGCTTCAGCGTTGAAGCCAGGCAAGGTAGTCAGCTAGTTAGCAAGACAGTGCTAGTCAGCTGGCTTGTGCCGCAGACTGAAGTTGCCAATTGCAGGAAGGCACACAGGTCGATTGAAGAGGGTCGAAGAATTGGAAACGGAAGAGAAAGCGAAGTAGAGGAAGTTAAAGGCGATCACCGCAAATTGTACGGCAGTTGTTGATGATGCTGGTGGTGGTGTCCACTGGAGGTGAGCCATTGTGGGCATTAGAGTGCCCCGTGTTTGGTGGCCAGTCGTTGGCAGTGGTTGCCGTTGACGTTCTCCATTGCCTCTCTGTCAGTGTGTGTATGTGTGCTCATCGTGCACTGTCGCGTCGCTAATCGAAAGGCTCGAGGGCGACTCTTTCGGGGACTGTTAATTTCAACCAGGATACACTCTCACTCACAACATACACACAACACAACACAGCCATTCAGTCAGTCAGTCAGTCAGTGAATGTCAAAAGGATATATTTGGCGCAAACTTGGCAGTCACTGTCGTAGCTCTCTCTCTCTCTCTCTCTCTCTCTCTCTCTCTCTCTCTCTCCCTTCCACCGAGCAGTACAATGTAATCACCAACAAGAGAAGGATCGACGCGACTGTCCTTTTCGATGCCTTCTTCCTTGTTCTACTTTTTAACTAAAATGTACAGTAAAATATATAAATGTAAGTGGCCAAAGAAAGAGCCGTTATAATTAACGGTAATTTTCATCATTCACCCGAATTCAGCTGGAAAAGCGGGACTGATGAGAAATGCTTTTGGAAACAACAAAAAAGAAGTGCACGTGTGAGAGTGCAGTGTGGTTTGTCAGTGGATAAATGACTGGTATGAGATATCAGACCAGTCAACATCAACGAGTACCGTTCTCGTGGTGAACACAGCGCATACCACTGTACGAGGGGCAATTGAGACAAGAGGAGTGTGCAGTGGAGAACAGTGCAGTGGCACCTACACACCTGTACCTAGGCTGTGCACGCCGCTGATCCTCTACCTCGCCAGAAGACGGACCTGGATTCTCCAGTTCAGCTTCAGCTGGGAGAGCAAGAGTGAGAGAGTGAGAGAGTTTGTTTGTTTGCCATTGACACCAAGCACAAGTGTACAGCAGCCCCATCAGCTGAGCACACTGTGTGGCAAGATTAGCAGACAAGTGGTCACCGTCAGCGTCACCGTCGTCGACGCGGAGTGTCGGCTGCCGTCTTCGAGTACAGAGTAGCAGTGTAAACGTAGGCAGTGGTGCCTTGCACCACTATACCAGTGTGTATCTATCGATAGAGTCACTCATTCAGTGAGCCGCACTCAGTCAGTAGGTGTACGTGTCGACTTGTGAGCACAGTATATGCTCACTGTATGTGCTGGATTGCTACTTCTCTTGCTGCGGCTGCTTCTGCTGTTGTCTTCCTCTCCGCAAAGGTCAATAACTATTTGAATGGGACTGAGTAGATGTGTCAGTCCGGCAGTGAGACACCCGTACCGAAACTACTCACTACTATCCACGCCGCTACACACTAACACACATGGAATCGGTCAATGGACAGCAGGGAAAGAGGAGGAAGAGTGCACTCTACTTTCACTGAACCTGGACGGTCGGCGTTTTTGCGCGCGCAAATCTTGCTTTGTGGTAAAAGCCATTCTCTGAAGAAACCCAGTGACAAGCCCATTCACCACAAGCACCACCACCGCCATTACCATCAACATCAACATCAGCAGCCTTCAGCAGTCCTTCTGTTCATCGAATGTTTGTTGTTGTCCTGTGTAATTGCGCGCCAAAGATGCTCTTTCTCCGAGTTGATGGGACGACTGAGAATGGCAGCTCATCGTCGTCGTCTTTGGCGGCTCACTAAGAAGCTGAAGAAGAAGAGTGCTGCTGCCAATTGCCATCAGGGTTATTGTTTTGTTGTTGTTCCGACTGCGGCTGCTGATGTTGATGATGATGCAGCTGATGCTGCCTCGCTGCACTGCTGATATTTGCGGCGTCTCTGTGCATTCGCTTCCTTCGCTTTTCCCCTCTCCTTTTGGCGCCCATCTCACTTGCCTTTCCCCGCAGTAGCTTCTTTCCTTTATTTTCGTTTTTGCTCTTGCTGCTGCAGCTGCTGTCTGTCGGAGCAAAGGTGCCGTCAGTAGCATGACAAATGCTGGTTCAAACTAGCTGCACTCTTTGCATGCGCCAGTGCAAGTGCTGGTGATGGTGGTGATGATGATGATGCCGACTAGTGATAGAACAGTTGATGGTAAACATCACACAGAAAAAAGAGAATCACAAATGAAAGGTGCCAGGGTGCCAACTTTCATCAAAAACAAAAAGAAAAAAGCGGCGACATGCTGCCCGAGAAGAAACCACCTTCCTCTCTGGAAAGAGCAGTCCTGGTGATAAAGGCACCTGTCTGATTACGGGAAGATGGTGGTACCAGAACAGGTAGAAAGATAGAATACGATTGAGTGCTGCTGCTGCTGGTGATGGCGATGGGCACTGGCGCAACTGGATTGGGAGAACTACAGAGAGAAAGCATAGCATAGCAGAGCAGTTGAGCACGCCTTGAGGCAAGAGAGCTTGCCGTACAAAAGGCACCAGCACTGACAGCAGCAGCCAGAGTGAGCGGTGTCTGTGTCTGCCTGCCACCAAAACTCTCTGTGCTCCGTACTCTAAGCTCAAGCGATGCTGCTATCGTGGTCGATTTTGTCGTCACGTCATCGGCAGCAGCAGCGGCAACGACAGTCAGCCACAAGTCCGTCAGCACCGCCAATAAAGTCAATTCAATTAGGCAGCTAATTCACTGGCAGGGCAAGAGCAGCAAGAGCGACTGCTGTTATGGTTTGCCGCTGCCACTGCCGTTGCCACTGCGGCCTATCTTGATTGCGATGGTGATGGAGATGTGAGACTTTTATTAGGGTGCTCACACTGTCTGTCTGCCTGCCGTACACCGAGTCACTGATGGTGATACCGATGGACATGGACAGATTGCCACCAGGACACCGGGACAGACTAGGGGCAAATAGCGCACCTGAGTTTCCCCTCAGGTGAGCTGCCGTTAGAATGAGCTAGAGCACCGGATGTGCCTGCACAGGAACAAAGACTGTGATCACTTCCGCAGTCATGGCATCTACCATACAGTTACCAGGAACACAATGTGCTACAAAACTAACTGACTAGCTGACTTGGCAAACTATCGCTCAAAATAGAACTGTAGTAGAGTAGAGTAAGCATGCAAGGGCCTGAATCCAATCAATAAACTAATCGCTACAATCACTTCTATTCTTTTTAGGACTCGGAGCTTACATTTGTCTAAATTGGCGAGCCTAGATGCTGAAAAGCGCTGAATTTTTCCTCTTTTTCTAGTTTGTCAGTCAGTGACAAAGTGTCATATTCAGTCGATCAGCAATGAAAACGGGCCAAAAAGAGAATAGAAAACGTTGTCTGTTGTTGTGGCTATAAACTGCACTGACAAATGATCGACTGAGAGTCCACACTTTCTTCAGGGTTACTCGCCGAAAGAGAGAGGAGACGCGTCGCTAGTGATGAAGGCCGATGTTGCAGTTGAACGCACAATGAAACAATTTGAATGTCACTTGGCTGCCGCATTTCGCTTCACCTCGACGATGGTTCACTTCAGATAAGAGTAAAAACAACACGTCAGTGGCAAGCAGCAGTATCCACACACTGCCGGGGTCGTCGAAGGCAGCTGACAGCACAATGGAAACAATGCTCTTGGGAGCTACTACCGCTCCGCTGGCGAGTACTGCTCAACAGAGGCACTTACTGATGATGATGAAGATGCGGCCAATGAAGACGGGATAATCAAGTCAACAGTATAGCTGAACAGGGAGGATGAGGATACCCTCTGGCACACTGACACTGGGTCACACAAGGCACTTGTGTCACTGAAGACTCTTTCTTCTCTTCTTTTTGGATGGCTGAGGGGTGATAGTGGTAGCTGTGGTAGTTGTTGAAGAAATTGTTCACTGTGTCTTTTAGAGGGTATCGGCAAAAGATTGAGATAAGGACAGGCTGTACGTCTGTGTCCACTGAGGTGACACCCCAGTGACACCCTTCAAAAACGGCCAACTTGTCAATTGCCCACTAGCTAATTGGCGGCACAGCAGTAAATGAAACTGGCTTTAAAAAGATGCTGTGGCCTTGTAGCATCAGTGACGACAGTGCACCCATCAAGTGCTGGACGACGCCTCAGATGAACAGATAACAGAGGAGAGAATGGTGGTAATGGTGATGGTGGTGATGGTGGTGATGGCCTGTCTGTCTGCCTCACTGACTTGCTGGGCAGGGGCGTAGTGACCGGTGGCGTCAGAGTGACGCTGAAGCTCTCTGGGCGCCGGTCATTGACGAGGGCATAGTCGAGGGCAGACAGAGATGACAAGGGACACAGTTGAAGTTGTCAGAAGAAAAGTAGCTGAAGAAGAAGAAGGTAGTAAATGCATTGATAAAAGAGGAGACCTCGGTGACAGAGGCAGCATCACCGTCAACAACAACAAACGCTAACCTAATCACACTCCATCACTATCATTGTCGGCCGTTACTTCACAGCTCCTTCTCCTACGGCTGCTGCTGCTGCTGCTTCACTCTCGCGGCAATGGTCACCACTGATTCTGGTGGAGCTGCTGCTGCGGCTGGCGAAAGGCAGGAGAGAGAGAGTGTGTGTTTGTACAGTAGTGCCTGCTGATGATGATGCTGCTGCTGCTGATGGCGCCAAGCGAGCCCCACTGACTGCTGCCACTACCAGCACTGGTACGACACAGGCTGTGCTTTGCTGTACCAGCAGCTCCCTTTCTGTGGTAGTGCCAGTGCTAGTGTCTGTAGTAGTGGTCGTGGCGGTGGTGGTGATGGCTCCCAGCACAGACTTCCACAGACGGCGACAGCACTGTACGGACACTGGCGCTAACACTAACACAGATCGGCATGCTGGGCACGAACTGAAGCTGCTGCTCTGGCGGCTGCAGCTGATGGAAGCCCTCTCTTTCTCTCTTTCTCTCTCTCTCTCTTTCCTTGTGCCTTCGAAGATCCTGTCGGGCGCCACACTTTCACTGGGCAGCCTTCCCTTCCCTTCTCTCTCCAATTTAGTCTCCCCCTTGCCTTTTTCTAGCAGGCAATGAGAGAAAGCAGCTGAGAATGCGCTATGTATACGTGTTCCACAAGGAAAGTGAGTGAGAGAGCGACTCTCACTCTCTGCAACCACTGCCATTCAATGCTAACCAGTCGAATATCTCTCCCACTGTATGTTTGCCCAAGCACAGTGACAGTGCACAAATTGTGGTGGTGGTGGTGGTGCTGTGGAGGAGAGTTACAGGAGCCCTTAGCTTGTCGTAGCTGACATTGAACGAGCAAACTGTGCCAGCAGCAGCAGTTGAACAGTGTTGGCGCGTTTCCGGGCTCAATTTGGTAGCGCTTGGATGTGTACATTGAATGAGGCAATGAATTTTTGGCTCGGTCCTAGCTTGACTTTGCTGTCTAGTAGACACTCTGCCGTACAGCACCGTACAGCAAAAAACTGCAGTACTGTCTACTACTGATGATCACATTGTCTTTGTTGGAAGTGTCTTTTGCCTTCAGAGGATGGCAGCAAACATGCCCACAAAAACACTGCAAACAGCTTCAAACTGACAGAGAGACAGGCGGCAGGCAGGTTGGCCAAATTGCACAATTGAAACAATTGAGCCTGTTTCCTCGATACCTTGCGCCAAGTGCACTCTTCTTCTTTGCTAACACCGATACAAAGACACGCAACCGGCTAGTCTAGCACTGGCACTGGCAGCAACTGCAATTGCAGTGGCAGTAGCAAACACCATTCGATGATTAGTGGATGGTGCACCCAGAGTGTTTCGTTTCATTGGCGGGAATGGCAACTCTATGTGTGTGTGTGATGCAGCAACAATGTGAGTATGTGAGTGTGTTTGCCTACCATCGAACTTCGTTCAATCATTCGTTGTGGTGGTGGTGGTAAAAGTCAGAATAGAAGTCAGAAGAGTGCAGAGGAGAGTACCAATTTGTAAGTCTGTCAGCCTTTTTTCGTTGAGGCACCACCACCACCAGCAATTTGGCGGCATCAAGTGCGCCGCTTCAAGTGTACAACTTTGAAAGTAGCCCTGTCTTTGACGAGCAACAGCTTCTCAACAGCTTTGCGGTGTCTTTAAGCGGCAGAAGCAGAAAAGGCACTGTCTATCTGTCTGTTTTTTCCACACAGTGCCTCCCTGCAACGGGACTTTGCGTAGACTTGACACGCCACGTAAATCAGTCAGTCAGTAGAAGTGCAGCAAAAGGCAGTTGATCGAGCAAGGTGTGCCAATGATGTGTGTGTGCTTTGCACTGGCAGCAGTAATCCATGCGCTCGATTAATCGGGAACCACCAAACCTGCTCCGGCAGTGTCGCCCTCTCGCTCTCTCGAACAGTCGTACAAGGGGACTCAAAGGATTCAAACTGTTTTTCTGAAGTTTAGACAGAGAAAGAATATCAAGTAGAAACCTTCTCTAACTTTGCAAAGTAGCAGGTTATTTTGTCTTTCTTTTAAAGTTAAAGCTTAAGCTAAAAAAGTGTAAAACTGTCCGCTGATTTAATTACCCTAAAAATGGCGTCTTCAAATTAACAACCCTCTCTCCCTCTCTAGATAGATGCACCGAAAGTGAACGCAAATGATTACACCAGTTGCCGACACTGTAGATCTGGAAGTATTATATTGTATACTTGCGCTTATGATGTAAAAAAGTTAATGTCTCATTTTCTTCTTCTCATCAAGGCCAACTACTTCTCTCCCTCTGAGCTCAGACTGGCTGCCGCCGCCACTTCAGCCGACTTTGCCTAAACTCGATCCTGCGGCGACAGTGCTCGGTCCTCCGACCAACCAGACTTGCTGGAAGCGGTCTTGTGGCCAATCCACAACGACACAATAGCCTAGAAATTGTCACCAAGTTGCTGCGGGCCAATTGAGATATTTAAATTTATAATTGCCATTTAACTGCACACACAAAGTTGCTCCCAAACACTGTCTTTCCCCTTGGCAGCCGGCAATTTATCGACTCATTGACTAACTGACTAACTGATTTCTCCCCCTTCCAGACGCTGTCCCCCTTTTTCCTTCGTCAATCGGAGACAAATAACTGTAGTACGCACCACTTACTTTCTCACTTTGCATGCCTGCCTGCTGTCTACAAGGAATGAATGAAAAGTAGTGCTCTTGCCTCACTTTAAGAGTGCTTGTCGCAGCCACTTTCAGATTGGCCACAGTGGCTTGTCAGATGAAGCACAAACAAAAAGATACTGCATCAATTTCCTCGTAGAAACAGCAACAGCCCCGAGCAAACAGGAAATTATCATGTTTTCACACTTTTTTTCTGGGCTCTTTTATTTGTGCTCCAACTAGTGCGACGAGTGTGGAGAAGAGAGAATGTGTCACACAACAGCGAGTTTGGCTGACAGTTGCGCAGCGGTTTTACAGACAGAAGAGGCATCGGTCGTATGCGTAGTGAAAGGGTGACGTGGACTGACTAGGCCAGAGGCGCGGGCTGATCAGCTTCGACTCGAAACAGCTAGCGCACAGGTCAAGATCATTTTGCCAAGGGTCGGCGATGAGCAGTGAGTTGGCGCAGATGTCCAGCTGTTGGTGCTCAGGACAGTGCACATCATCAGGGGTCACCCTAATGGGCACGTTCCCACAGTGAGGACACCGGTTCAGGAGATTCAGTAAGCACTTGTTTCGAGAAGGGTTGTCCGAGGAGAAGTCAGCTCCAAAGGAAGAGCGAATCCCGGTGAAGGCGTTTTTGGCCCTGCTCTGCACCAGCTTGTTCACCTGATCGAGCACCGTTTTGTACACCTTATTGAGAGGCATTTGTAGGTTAATTTTGTACAGTGAAACCATCTGTTCGCCGGTGAAAAGTGCGGTCAGTCGTGAGGCAGTGCCGTCTTTCAAGTCGCCCTTCAGTAAGAAGGAGAGCACTTCTTCGGTGGTGAGCTTTCGCAAGCACTGGTCTAGCTGGCTACGCAATTTCCGCACTCTTTGGAGGGTACTGTCATCAATGAGATTGGTCTCCGGTGACATGAGGGAGAGCTCCTCAAAGCGACAGACGATGAAGCGAACTGTCTTTAGAAGACGCAACAAGTGTTTGGGTTCACGGTCGGAGGCATTCAAAACGCTGTTGAGATCCTCATATTCGTTCAGTATAAACTGCAGCAGCTGTTTCAGTGAAGCTTCAAAATTGGTTTTATGGAAGAGGTGATATCGAATGAGATAGAGGCAGTCGGTGAGATTAGAAGATATGTTTGAATAGGAGGCAAGGCTTTCCTGGACAAAGTTGCAGGCAAACTCTGCGTCTTCCTTTGCGCAGAAGATAAGCTCGACATTCTTTAGAACGCTACTCTGTGAGCTGAAGGTGTTGATGTTACCAACAAAAGCCACTATTGTTTGGTTTTGGGAAAAGGCAATATCGTAGACGGAAGAGTTGCGGTTAAAGGCGAAACAGTTAAACTTAATTTGAGATTGAAGAAGCAGTCTGCCCGAAGAAAGGCTGCTTTCAGCAAAGTCTATCATCCAAACATAAGGCGTATTGTACTGTGTGGCACAGTAGTTTCCGCTGTAGTTGTAGATGGCAAGTAGTTCAGTGTTATCTTCCAAAAGATACTTTTGAGCGGATTTGAGTTTAAAATCTGCAGTAACGTTCACTCGAATGACCCTTTGCACCTTGTGGAAGACAATTTCAGTGGAGCCATTTTGGAGTTGAGTAAAGCAAAAATTGTAGCAGGGCAGGTAATCGGCTTCATCCCACAAACTGACACTTCTGCTAAGAGTATCTTCTTTAGCTAAGTCAAAAAGAACCGCTTTTCCGCATGCTGCTTCGACGAGAAGCCAGTTGTCGCCAATGATCTGCAGGGTTACAATTTCCTGCAAACCAGAGGGAACTATTTGTTCAATCTTTGCATCGCATTTCGGTGTACCATCTTCTTCACTGCTAGATATACTAATATTCCAAAAGACAATATCACCAGTTTTAGTTGCAGTACAGAGTGCATACTCGGCACAATCATTGCGAAGGAGATTGGCCGAATCAAAGCAGAAGCAAGTGATAGACAGAGAATTAAGCCGTTGACAGTGCTCAGAAAAACTAATTTTTTCCTGTTCCAAACTGTTCCACTTGTTTTCGGTGTAGTAGGTGTTGAGGTGTTGCGATAAGTTGCAAATACACTTCCATGGTTGAGAGTTATACTGCAGGTAAAGCTGAAAGACGTAGTCGGCAGTGATTGCACCAAGCACATTGTAACTCCTGAATGGACTTGATGGGGAGAAGTCAAAGTAAATAAACTCTGAGCGTGCCATCCTTGGATTCGGTTTCATATAGCCTTGCCGGTAGCTTTGCTCGGTATTTTCTAAATGGCCCACGTTAAACTGAAAATCGTGTTCAGGATAAATTGTGACGACAGAGAACTTTAGGTTATCTTCGCACCATTGCCTGCGATTAATGGTGCTCTCGTTGATAGCATAGTGGATGTTAAATTGAAATATCAGCAGCCTATCGCAGACATTTAAGCCGACTAGTTGATTTGACTTTGACCATTTCAAGCAGTTCCAACTTGGCAGATTAGTGGAATAGGAAAATCGCTGCAAAACCTGCAGTGGCTTCAAGCTGGCAGACTTGGTGTCGACTTCCATCTTCATTCTGCAACTACAAATTCAAAGTTAGCAACGGCAAAGTCAAATTGGGCAAAACTTACTCGGAAAGTTCACGACTGGAACCAGTGCTGAATCATCTGTTGTCAGGCGATTGTTTACAACGTTCATATGATGGGGCAATGCTCGGTGCAGTTACGAGATGACGCCACAATGACCACAATTGACCTGGTGGCCGAAAGCTGCGGTCCAGGGCACTGAGGAGGGTGAGCAGTGCAGGACAGCATGTGCCGGGGGAAAGTGCCTGTTTCGCCCTCCGGCCAGTTCCCAATGCGACTGCAGTGATTGCAGCACTGTCCATGTGCAGTGAACAGGCACAGAATACACAAACACAGTGTCACACGCGGTGTCTGACCACGCGGTTTTAGGAGGTCTACTTCCGTTGGGGGGAAAATTTAACCCCGACACCGACTGCACCATCGGTCATTGGGATGCCTCAAAAGCCTATCAGAAGCAGTCTGGCACTTCTGGCAGGTCTCAGTTTTGAGTTTACCAATGCATTTCCCAACAAGCTTTCCCACAGGCGTCAGTGCGCCAAAAAGGTCGCTGTATCTCCAAAACCGGACCTGGCAGAACATGGGTTCTATAGCGAATTTGACTCAGTACGTCCTGCAACGCTCTCTTATCAGCGCATAGTGCAGATAATAAAATCATCTTTTTTGCATCATCCCAGCGCCTCTTCACAAAGCATGTTGCCCTGATCACTTCTGCAACAAAATATCCAGGTGAAGAAGCAGTCCCAAACAGTAGCTCCTCCTCAAGCTTCTCCGTAGTTTTGGTCGCTGCCGCTGAAGCGCTGGCAGTGACATTGCCACACCGAATTAGTCTGTAGGATATACAAATCGACGGGGGCAGACAGACGAGGAGAGCAGTCCCCCGGGCACTGCAGCCGCCGCTTCAGCGCTCACTGTAACGTCCACTGAACAGTGACCTCCAGAGGGCCGCTCTCCCCACTTGTGACCGCCCATTTTGCAGGCTTTAAAAACAACCAGCGTTTGCCGGCCGACGCCAGGTGCAACGTGCTCGCCTGGCTGTGCTCCTCACCCTGGAAGAGGAGCACAGGCGAGGGGCAACGTTGTGGAGCTCACTCGCCGGGGAATAGACGGAGGGAGGCCACCTACCAGGCAAAAATCGCTATACCGCTTACACGCTCTACCCCAGGACACATTGCCACACTCACACAGTGTGCTTGCTTGCCTTCTCGTACTGACTTCCGCCTGCTCGCCTGCTCAGTGCGTAACCGTGTGTCCATTCACTTTGGTCTGGTTACCATCGTCCGTCGGATCGTCCAGTGCTCCTTCTCGCCATATTGTCCAACGATGTCTTCCACCAAATGGGCTTCCAAGAACGGCGCACCAGCTCCTTCCCTGTCTCCAGCACCTGTGGCTACGACGACTACGACTGGCAGTCTGAGCAGCAATGATTGGCCCTCTTTGAGCGAAGTGAATGAAGTCTCGGTCTCCAATGGCTCGGTCGACGACGAGGACGCCTCCTCCAAGGAGAACTGTGACACCGCCACTGCACCCAACAGCGCAAACAACGCTCAACTCCCCTCAGATGGGAACTTGAAGAACAAAAAGAAAGGTACGTGCTCTTCCTTCAGGTATAAACAACCCGCCTCGAACTCTTAACCATTTGTGATAGATGATGAAAACAGGAATTACCGACTGTACTAATTTTGATGATAACTCTCCATGGGTGCTTTTATGCTTTCTGATCTCACTCACAATACCGTTTCACTGCCAGAGTCATAAACTCATCCTTTGCTTAGGCTGTATACGTGTTGACTAATACACATTTTGTTTTGTTTCGCACCTGGTGAAGGAGGCAAAAAATGGGTGCCTTTAGAAATCGGACCTCCGCCAAACAGCAGCAGCAGCAAGTTGAGAGGCAAAACTGTCAACCGCAGCAACAGCGAGTACTACGTCACCAACGAGCTGCTAAATGGCAGTGGCACCAACGGATATGGCGAAGAGACCTACAAGTCCTCCAAGTACGGATCAACATCAGTACCACGGCCTCAACGCTCTACTCGCCCGAAGAGGATAGTTGGTCCTGGTGGTGAAACGCTGGAGCGCTACGCTAAGGTTCCATTAGCCTATCCTGAGCCTACTTCGACTGTTAGCCACGCTGCTGTGAAGACAGGAGTCCCGACGACGCTCTCAGTGGCCACTTCAACTGTTGCTCATGACACTGCTGACCTGGCGGGCAAAAAGGCCGTTCCAGCAGCCATCTCTCCCGTCTCCCCAACTGGCTCTCAAGCAGCGGCAGCAATGGGAACTGCCGCCGTCCCTGCAGTCCCCTACATCCGCCGCAACACTGGACCTCGCGGGGGCCGAGGAGGAGGAGGTAGTGGAGGCGGAGGCAGTGGTCGTGGAATACTGTCGACGCGCTCGCTGAACCGCAGCCGCTCCACCACCGGAGTGGACGCCTTTGCACCTGTGACCTTGGTGAACGCCGGCACGACGCTGCCAGCAGCAGTGAGCAGTGCCGCCGCAGCTGTTACATCGCCCATCAGCACCATTCAATGTGAGGAGTTTGCTTTTAACTTTGGTTATTTTTACTATGGGACTTATTCTGCAGCTGGAGCAGATGCTTTGACGATCACCGCTACCGCTACCACCGCTTCAAATGTCGCCACGCAGACGTTTATGCAGCCGCCGTACTACTACAGTGTGCCACAGTACGACGCGGAGAGGCTGAAGGAGATGCTGCGCACGCAGATTGAGTACTACTTCAGCGAGGAGAACCTTCAGCGGGACTTTTTCCTCAGGAGGAAAATGGACGAAGGCGGCTTTCTGCCCATCTCACTCATCGCCTCCTTCCACCGGGTGCAGGCGCTCACCCAGGACGTGTCGCTGGTCGTCGAGGCACTCAGCAACTCCACCACTGTGGAAATCGTCGATGGAGTCAAACTGCGAACACGTCACGATCCCGACAAGTGGCCACTTGTAAGTTGTGCAGTTAGAGGCCATCTGTGTGTTTCAGGTGCACAGGTGTTCCCACAACCAGCAACCAGTAGTTGTAACCGCCAATTTTTTCCCCATGTTTTTTCAGTTGGACAATCTAAGTGCGGTCAATGCAATAAACCCACCCGTGTCGCCTAGCAATTTTCAGCTAGCAGCCGAAGAGTCAAGAAATGACAAGGCAACGTCACCCGCAACCGAAGATCGCTCTACTTCTCCCCTTACCGACGAGAACATTGCTTCTGATGCTTCCACAAGTGCAAATACCCCTGTAAATAAGGCCACCGCTACCTCTGATGACGCTAGCGGTGACACTGAACTTGCTCAAGCCCCTCAGCCATCCACCACCACCAGCAGCAGCCCACAGCAGTCGGCGGCTGAACCAACAAATTCAACTGTGAAAGATAATTCAAAAAACGATAGCACCTCTGCTGCAGTGAAGGGAGCTCCTGCAGCAGTGGAGAACACCAAGTCAGTGGTCAGCACGGCCACCACCACCACCTCAACCGCCACCTCTAAGACTGTCTCTCAAAGTACTTCTTCCTCCTCCGCCGCCCCTTCTGAGAAGAGTACTTCAAGCAATTCTTGTGATACCAATGCGAATAGCGGTTCGTTTTAGTTTTAGTGGCATGTTTTATTTATTACTTTATATATTTACTAAAGTTTTACCATCCCCGCCCCCTCTATTCTAATTGAAATAGTGAATAGCCAAAAGCAAACCGGTAGCGACGGCTCGACGGCTGTCAACACTACCGACGAGTTGCCAAAAGAGGATGCCAGTTCTGCTGCTGCTGGCAAAACCTTTGCCAGTGTGCTCGGCGAAACAACGCCGACTACTCCTTCTTCTCCTACTCCTCCTCTTTCAGCAGTGGCAGAGAACTGGCAGCCGGTGCGCAACAAAAAGAGCAAACAGCAGCAGGGGGGCAGCCGTGCCAAGAGTTTAGACACCAAAGCGGGGGCAACGCCGCCTTCCACCACCGTCACCACCTCCTCCCCCTCCTCCTCTTCCTCCTCCTCTGGCCAGTCGAAGTTGTCCACCATTGCAGCCTCTCCCTCCGTCGTTTCCACCAAAGAGGAGCTGCCCTTTCTCATGGACGAGGAGCTCACCGATCAGCAGTTGGTGGGTCGGAAGAAGGCCTTCACCGACCACGACGACTTTGACGGCAGTGAATTTGCCGATGACTACGAAATCAGCGACCATGATTTGAGCAAAATTATCATCGTCATGCAGACGCCGCGCAAGGGCGTCGAGCCTGTCAACGATCGCACCGGCGACTGGACGACGCGCGTCAAAGTGACTCAGGAGATGTCGCAGATCATCAACGACGGCCTCTTCTACTACGAACAGGATCTGTGGACGCGTTTTGGCGACTCGGGGACGAAGCAGCACAAGACGCTGGGCCTCATTTCGCAGGAGGACTTTGAGATCTACTCGGGATCGCCCAAGAAGGATGCCCCTGCGACGCCACCGCCACCACCACCACCAACCTATGTGGAGGAGGAGATTGAACTGGACGAAACGTACTTATCAGGTTAGTGTGACTGAAATCGTAAAGGGTAAAGATTCAAAGTACTAACGCTTATGTTCACTTCCAACGTTCCCAGGTTCGCCGCACGCCTCGGCAATTCCGCTCGAAACGCCTCGGAAGACGGCGCAATCGAAGACGCCCATGCGGCGATCACCTCAGACCAACCCTCGCTTCTACCCGGCCCCCGAGCCGAACCACGCTCCTCCGGCGGGCACTCCGAGAAAGCAGAAGACCAGGCATTCGTCGAACCCGCCCATTGAGCCGCACATTGGCTGGCTGATGGACTCTCGAGAGCATGCCATTTCCACCGAATCGTCGTCGTTCACTGATCGTCAAACGCTCGCCCCTCAATCCTCGTCAATCTCGACTAGTCTCGGTTCCACTCCTCAATCACTGCCAAAGTTCGAGCACCCATCGCACTCTCTTCTAAAGGACAATGGCTTCACTCAGTTCGTCTACAGCAAGTACCGATTGAGGTGTCTAAAGGAACGCAGACGTCTTGGTATGTGTGCACTCTGGAAAGAGTCGTTCTAATGAAAGCCCTAACTAACTAAATGTGTAACTCTTCAATTTGCAGGCATTGGACAAAGTCAGGAGATGGTTACCCTGTTCCGATTTTGGTCGTTTTTTCTTCGTGATCACTTTAACCGTAAAATGTACGATGAGTTTCGTCGTTTTGCAAATGAAGACGCTTCGCATGGTTTCCGATATGGCCTTGAGTGTCTCTTTAGATTTTACTCGTACGGTCTGGAGAAGCATTTTCGCCTGAATCTGTTCAAGGACTTTCAGGAAGAAGTGATACGGGACACTGATAATGGTAAGTTTGCTTTCTCTGGTATGCAACACACACACCCCCATTTTGCTTTCTTTTGTGGCTCGTGATTGTCTCTGATCACGTGCTGCGAAAGCTGAATGGTAAAGTATGAAGCCTATTTAAATTCAATCTTTGACTGTCATCTTGTATCAATGGTTGGCCGCAATTCGCTTATATTATTCTTTCACACATTTTTAGGTCAACTTTATGGGCTGGAAAAGTTTTGGGCATTCCGCAAGTACTACAAAAACTGGTCAAATATACAGCAACACGTGGATGCTGATCTTTTAGCTAAAATCAACAAGTACAGAACAGTAGATGATTTCAGACTAGATGTAAGTGGTTTTACCCCTGATTCAGCGAAAGCTTTATCGTTAATGCCTCTTGTTTTGTTCAATTTTTTTACTCCAGTACTCGGCAGACAACTCAAACCGCAACTGAACTTCTCTTAAACTGTGACCCGACCTCTCAACTGGCAAACAACAAAAAATGATCCTCCATCTTTCAGCTTTCAGCACCAACCTCTCTCTCTCTCTCTCTTTCTCCCGTTCTCTTTCCGAGCCATCATCAGTGGAATCATCATCAGAGTTATTTGGCTGCAAGACTGCAAAGACCCCTCAAATCACCACGTCTCCAGACTGAACCACACTTTGCGCCATTAACCCGACTATGCTTCTGCGACACACACACTCCTCCTCTTCAGTCCCACCACCCCACAGTCGTCCCCTGTTCAGTGGTATACCTGTTTGTATGCCACTTGCAAACTCGAAATGCATGTGATGCTCGCTCTAATCGTTTCTCTCTCTCTCCCCACTTTCACCCGCAGTAGGGTTTGTACATTATGCCCTGCTGTGCCTCAACTGTTTTTTCGATTTTATCTTTATCTTTCACAATTTATTCTCCTGTATAGAACAGTTTTTTCTTCTCTTCTTCCTTTTCCTCCTCACTCGTATCAATCGTTTATAAACTGCAATCGTTACCTTCACCTGTACACTTTTTTTATATTTCAACAATTCTTGTAACACACACAGACACACTGTCAACTTTGTTGCACGTTGCGCTTTTTGATACATCTTTTAACTCTTTTCTCTATCTCTCTCTCTCTCCCTTATCCTCTGCTGTATTGTGTTTGGCACACCGGGGGATGGAGTGGTTTGTGTGCATGGTGTGTATGTGTGTGTGTGTGTGTGAATGTGTATGTGTGCTGCCCATGTCCTCGAAGCTAACTTTATCAGCCCCTCCCCCGCTCAGGAAGACCCCGCTCTAAGCAACAGTCCTTCCTCACTTTCAATCACGCCCTCTCCGTTTCTCTCTCTTTCTCACTCTCTTTCCGTTACCGCGCTTCTTTTCCTGTTGTACACCTTCACATCGTACCCAATTGCCTTCAATTGTATTGCTGCAATCAATACTGATGTAGTGATGTATCTTTATTTCTTTACTTATCGTTTTTTTCTCTTATACTAAAACTGTTCGATTATATGCTTTTTTAATATTTTTTGTATAGAAATGCCCTATATACTATTGATCTTTTACTGCAATTAAAGCAATTATTTTCTTGTTCAGCTGTGTTCTCCTGAAGCTCAGTGTTCTTTGCTCTACCTGCTTTCTGCGAACTATTGAGGCTCTGGGGTTTGTTGTTAATTGATTTGAACTGCTGTTAAGAGGGTGACTGTGTGTGTGGTTTGCCTTTCACTTGCGTCACTTGTTTACAACATGGAATACCAGTGAACAGGTGCCTGTTCTGCATATCGCAATCGTAGTTAAGCGTTTGACCTTCTATGACCTTCCAATCTCGGCAGTAAATCAGCGCTGCTGCTAACAACTCCAGTACAGTCATACTTCACCAGTGAATGAATTCGTAGTTTGATTTTGAACTTTTTACTTTTTGAGTAGTTAGATACATTTTTAATCACATATGGTGCACACTTGTTTCTAAAACGAACTAAACACTTGATTCTATTTTGCATGAATGGACCCTCAATGTTCAAAACATCTGTCGCCGTTTGCACACTGGTCTTCTTCTTCTTCTTTCTCCTCTGCCGCTTCAATACCAGTTTGCTGTTTCTTGGAAAGAACTGAACAATTCACCCTCACCAACATGTATAAAAGTACTGCTGCAGTTCAAAGTCAAGTCGACATCGTCGTCAAACTGCAGACTGCTCTTCAGTACATACACACAGTAATCATAACTGAATCCCTTTCTTCCCAGGCCTAACACAGTTGACACAAGATGACTAAACTACTGCTGAGCTCGCTTTTTCTGGTGGTGGTGATGAGCCTTTTGGTAGTTGAAAGCCACGGCGCCTGCACGTGCAATGTGCGCAGCAATGGCGAGTACTGCGGCACTGAGCTGAACCGCATCAACGGCAACCAGGACTGCGCCCGAGACCAGTACCTCTGCGGCAATTCCAATCGAAACAAGGCGGCCGTAGTCGTGAAGAAGTGCCAAGCTGGTTTCGAGTGCGATGTCAGCAGAAACGGCTACGGCAACTCCTGTCTCATGGACATTGACTGTCACTGTCCGAGCAGTCTCAGCGCCAATGGCCGAAACCGATACTGCGGAAATCGCTTGACAGGGCGAGACTGTAGCGCAAATGTGGTACGTTTTACTGTTACATTGCCAGATTCAGCAGTGAAAACTCACAGGCAAACTCTTAACTTCTTCTTCTTTTCCTTCAGGTGTTTACTTGCGGCGCCAGTTATCCTAATCCAGTGGACGCCTGTCCTAATGGCTGCAGAGATGGTCGGTGCGTTTGAGCAAAAAGAAAAGTACATTCCTTCACTTTCACTCAATAACAACTGTTGCATTGTAATTTTATCTTGTTGTTTTTTCATCACCAAACTTGTAATGTCTCGTTTGAAAAGCACAACCAAACTGGAAGTAAAACTTAGTAATATTAATTAAATCATCAATTCACTGGATAATCATAGTGAACTGGCATGGCCACCAAATCGCATTCTCAAAGCCCTCTGTCTCTGATGCATGTCCAATTTCTATTTAGGTGGAAATACTTGTTTACCATTTTAAAAATACTCCTTCCTTTAAAGTGGTATAATTAACTATAAATGGCTGACATTAATTAATGAAGGTCATCTGTGGTGGTGGTGACAGTGTCTTTTCGCCTGCTGCACTCAGATGTACCTTGTGTGTGTGGTTGTGGTGTTCATGTTTGATCGATAGTTCTGTCATTCAATGAGCTGATGTGCATTGAAGCACATCAGCTCTTGCCACTTTCACCACTCTTGTTCACTCATCATTATCACACCCTAACTTTTCTTCTTCTTCCTCATTTCAACCCTTTTTATTATTCTTCCCTTTCTTTGCTCATCAGCCTGTCGCTAATCGATTGCACCACTGGCTAAACTTGATGATAATTTCTGGTCATTCGTAGAAGAGACGTCGTTGTGGCTACTGAAAACACTTTCACTAGCACTTTAGCAACATTTTAACTGGAAACAAATCTTTTGTTTATCAAATCTTTTTCAATGGCCAATTTCTTCGTAACAGTTCTGGTGCTGTTCATCGTGGCATTCCTGCACTGCGTTCATTTTGGAGAGGCCAAGTGCCTGTGCAGTGTCACCAAGAATGGCGAGTACTGTGGAGTTGAGCTGAATGAGCTCAACAGTGAAAATGAATGCCCAAAGAAGATCTTCTTTTGCGGAGACTCAAATCGTGATCAGGAGGCTATAATGCTAGTTGGTAAGTGACCCAATAAAGTTGACTGCATTTCAAATCTGACTACCAATCGTACAAATTGCTCTACAGACTGCCCAGAAGGACGAGAGTGCGACGTCAAAACCTTTTGTAAGTCATATAAAAGAAGTAGTTTTTGATGTATCTTTTGTCACTGACTAATCGTTTTCCTTGGTCAGTGAGAAACGCCTGCCTCAAGGACGTCGAATGCAAATGCCCGAAAAACTTGATGACTGGCAAGCTGTACTGCGGAGACCTGCTACAGGGCGCCAACTGTCACCCTAATGTAACCTTCTCCTGTCCCTACTTGTCCATGGTAAGAGCGTCATAGTTCCCTGAGGTCACTGTCTAAAGTAATTGAAATATTTGTTTGTTTTCAAATAGCTTTTCCTCCCAACTCCAAAGGACGCGTGCCTGTTTGGCTGCAAAGACGGCGCCTGTCTCCCGGCGACCGAAACCACACAATAGTATTTCGCATCACCTTGACAACCCCAAAGAATGCTCCATTGTTATCTAACAATAAAAACAAAACTAATTGAGGCATCCCGGATGTGCAGTTAGTTTATCAGCTCAGTCTAATCGAACACTTGAGGACCAAGGACTGAGGGCGCTGTCATCATTACAAGTACCAATTTTATTAAAGCTCCTTCTTTAATTGGTTAAACAGGTGTGGATAAACTTGAGATTTTAAAAGAAGATACACTCCACAAGTACGTCAGTTACATGTTATGTACATCAGTGGTGTAGATTAGCCAATCAGCTTCTTGATAAGCTCCTGGTAGGTACGCACGAATTGCACCAGCCAGTCAATCATCACCACGTGCATGTCCACGTCGCTTTTCTGCAGAATGTTCAAGTGTTTGCCCTCGGTGATTGCCTTCTCATTCTCCTCACTGTACACCGAGAGAAGCTGCGTTTTCAGTGTCAGCGAATCGGCTATCGTCTTGCTCAGCTCATTGAGAACACGCAGCTCGTTGAAAAGGTCGGTGCTGGTATTTCGGTGGTTGAGGATGGTGGTCATGAGGGCGTCCACGTCAGTCAGCTCATTGACGATTTTATCGAACTTTCCCTTGAGCAGCGCCGTGGCGATGTTGATGGCCTCGGAGACGTAGGTTGGCTTGAACTGCGACACGCCTGCCTCGTGGCCTAGAATCTCAAAGGCGATCTGATTGAGCGCTTCGCTGTAGCTGTCAGCCATGATTCGAGCGTACTCGAGGTACACCTTGTCCAGAACATGGTAGCTGATGAGTGTGGTCAGCACTGAGGACACCTCGGCTCGGGCCTTGTTCAGTGCTGCCTTCTCCGTCTTGATCTCCTCGATCAACCGGGTAAACTCGGCTTTGTCAAGTTTGACGGTGTTCACCTCAAAGTCCTGGTATATTTTGCCTACTTTGGTGTAAATCTGACCGATCTCAACTAGGTACTTGTCGCCAATGTGCGTCGGACTGCTGCTGCTGGCTGAAGGAGGTTAAAAATGTAAGCAATGTCAGGGCTACCAAAAAGAAGAAAAAGGGGAAGTTTATCTTACCAAAACCTAGAAAAACAAACAATTGTCAAATAAGCTCAAGATATTTTAAGATTTACCAAAACTTACCAGATGCAACAAATAGACTAAAAATAAAGAACACCTTCATGATGATTGAAATTGTGTGCGTTTCTTGCAAAGTCCAAAGTTTAATACTAAATCACCAACCTTAATAATCAACAAATAGCAACCTTTTTATTAGCTGTCAAACCCTCCAATCTAGCGTATCTACCTTTATCACATAAAACAGCACCTCAATGGCTTCTGTACAAGAGAAACAGTCCTCCATCTCTGGTGCAACATCTCCCGCTGGGTATCTCCTCCTCTGAGACCATTGCTACTGTGACCATAGCTGAAGATGCCCTGCCTGCCTCGTGCCCTAACTGACGAGGATGGATCAGCACTCTAAACTGCGCCTTCTGGTTCAGTGCACCAACTGTACATCTGTAGTCACCACAGTCTTGACCTACTGCATACCATACATTTTCTCATCATATTATCGCAGCAAAGTTAATCTGAAGTGCCTTCCCTTCCCGCGAGGGTCACTGGCGGTTAGTTAATTTTGCAACAACACTGGAGTGACATGGCGATTTATTGCATGGTTAAAAAAATATAATGAGTAATTTAAAATGGTGTACATTGCAATATTACTGAGAGACAACAAGTGAAGAATCTTCTGTAGATTGGCGGTTCGTCTGTGATATCTTTGGAATTTTGTATTTTCTCCCCCATTCTTGTTGAGTTTCAAAATCGTGCAGTGGACCGGTGATACTCGATTGTCGACTGACAACGCGTCCAGCTGCCTTTAGTTTCGCTGTATCCAAAGTTGATGATTGCACTTTTGATGAAAGATTGGGAAGAACTCGTTTCCTGGTAGATCCAGAAGTGGAATTAGTGGCAGTAGGTGGTTTTAGTTGTTGTACTGGATGATTGCTTTTATTCGTAGAAATTTTGCTAATTTTGTAATTTTGTAATGTAAGTTCCTTTCGGATTTGAGGACTACCACTTTTTGCGCTCAAAGTTGAGTTGAAAGTTGCAGAAGTTTTTAGCGAATTGTTCGGTTCTGACGTTGTTGACTTTGTTTTTTGAGTTTTTACAACGTTTTCGCATCTTATTCTTTGAAGGTTGATACTATCATTTCGTGCAATTGAACTTTTCTTTGGGAATTGTTGGGTTCTGCCAGATCCAGAATCACTGTCCGAGCTGTGAGTTGATCCGTTCGAGTTTTGGTCACCGCTAATAGTTTTCGCTTGGTTGTTGACTTTTGAATTTTTCAATCTAGCCGGCAATCGGTTACTGGTGACATTTGCTAGTTCTGGAGGAACATAGAAATTTTTAATTTCAAAACCAAAAGCAGTCAAAAAATTAGCCGGTGGTGTGAGATTGAGTTTGACGGCGTCTTTTGTCCTCAACTTGCCTTTAATGATTTCCTTTGCCTTTTCTTCGTTGTATTTAGGCATGCGTTTAAAAAAGTCAATTTGAACCATTCTAGATATATGATGAGCAGATCCATTGGTATGTGAAGAGGTGGAAGGCGGCGAAGAGGATGGATTAAGTATCTGAGTAGTGGCAGTGGCTGATTGTGTTGATATTTGATTGTCAACGTTTGTAAGGCGTTCACCACTTCGAGGCTTTTCTTTATATCTTTCTCTGTCACGCCGACGCTAAAATAAATATGTAAAATGATTATTAAACAAGTGTTTGAAATATTAAAAGCGAGAACACACCTGAAACCAAGCAATGACGACCGATTCGCACGTTCTACTAGTGTAAACCAGTTCTTCACGTTCTTTATAATTAACATAGTGATCAGCAAGATTAAACAACTCTTCAAACGATTTTTCAGTCTCTTCATCTTCTAATAAATAACCGGTCAAATTCCTGTTTGTTTGTTTCACATACGCAGCCGGCCTACGGTTCGGAGGTAACAAAGTCTCCAATCTGTTCTGCTTCTTTTGCTGATTCAATGTGGCCCCGAGATTCAAATGACGTTTTCGCAGGTGGTAGAAGATTGTGTTCATGGAGCTAAATGTAAGTCCGCAATTGTTGTAAGTGCATTCATATACAGGCTTCACGCTAGTGTGTCGTTGGCGATGAATGGTCGTAACAAAATTGTTCCTGTGTAGTTCCTCAATGAAATTCTTATATGTCATATTTTCGTCAGAATTTTTTTCACGATTTCTACGGCTCTCTTCATATTCTTCTTTGTCAATCAGAGCAACTTCTTTTATTAAACAATCATAACATTGACAATCTTCTTCATCGGCTTCTTCCACTTCACCACAATCAGCAAATTGCCCTTCACCATAATCATCCTCTGTCTTGATGGGAATTTGTTGGTTGTTGCTAAAATTAAATTGAAAAGAAGAAATTGGAGTGATTCCTGCATCTTCTTCTTTCTTTACAAAAGGTGAAAAGGCTGTATTTGCACTGCTAGTAAAGGGCTCCGAGTGTTCACCATCATTGGTCGGCTCTTCAAAGGCAGGTTCATCTGGTCTTTTGGAAAGTCGTCCACCTTTGGTCACGAAGCCAAGGCTTCGCATCTGGATGGCGCGCGGCTGCATTTTTCCTTTAAAAATGATAAAATCAGTAGGACATTAATAAAAACATGAAACACAAAAGCAAAGTTTTGGGAATGTTGAAAGTTGAATAAGTACGGTCCCCAAGAGTGTCAATGGCACCCGGAAAGATGGGCTCTGGTCAGGCAAGACAGTAGTCCTCATGGAGTGGACTTGTGCAATACCCAAGCACGCTTTGATCGGCGACAGCTTTCCGACCAGAAGAGCGTAGTGGTAGAACAACAACAAATGCTCTCCTGCAGCACTGGCAGGAAGCAGGCTGCTGCTCACCCTCAAGCTCCGCCCACAGCAAAGTGTGCGTTTCTGTAACGTTTTTGCCGCCAGAAAGTAATTCGTGTTGACTGGTAAAAAACGTTTGACTTCCTTTTTGAACGATTTGATAGTTGGTGGGTGTTGATGCTAGCATGTGGTGATGATACTTTGATGGTTCGTGCCATGACAAGCGCCTGTGAACAGTGGGTGACTGTGATCTTTCGTAGCTTTCACTGTACCAAAAGGACGGCGTTTATCCTTTCGGTTGCTCTCACTAAACTGTTACAGGAAAAATATTCAAAGTGAAGATTGATAAATACCTTAACAAGTTCCAATTTATACAAAATAATTTAAAAAAGTATTTCTCGCTGCAACAGTTACTTATGTGAAGAATTTCACTTATGTTATGAGCTGATGAAATACTGAGGTCATGAAGAATCAGAGAACTTGCTAGTTGAGAAGTATAAACTAAAATGAGGGGGCAATTTATCAAGATAGTATTTTTTTAGGAATAGGTTGATTGTTACAGTAGTTAAAATAGTAGAAGTTACTATGGCCTTGATGTACAACACCCAAAGTAGGAAAAAGATAAAACAAAGACATTCACACACATTCGATGATTTGTCACTACAATAATAGGCTTCTGTATCTATCGTATGATTTCTTACCCATTTGGTTTTAGCTGTTTATCAAGTAGTTTGCAGTGATAAAATAGCAGGCAATATTTATTCTTCTACTCAAATAATTTTTTTATTGATCCTCTGTTTATTTAATTAGAAATGCGACTAGCTAAACCAGATGTAAGGCATGCCGCATGCTGTTGCAGCTGGTTCAGCTAGCCGCTTTATTAATAGTAGTGCGACTAGCTTAACCAGCGTGGTCTTCTCGGAGACGTTGGTACGCGCT